>ERZ842401.1350-NODE-1350-length-35267-cov-8.800636_pt1 | contig 35267 bp, 34 predicted proteins | sample MGYA00521270_ERZ842401 | MGnify/ENA primary metagenome ERZ842401 (study PRJEB31892, sample SAMEA3878208) | bioreactor metagenome | biome: Moose rumen | place: Sweden | collected 2011-10 | study: EMG produced TPA metagenomics assembly of the PRJEB12797 data set...
AAATCGCCGAGTATAAACTTTCAGAATCAGAATTTGTGAAAGCTACAATCGGCGTGGGAAATATTTGTGAGGCGGCGGCGTTGTGTTGCATAAAATCTGCGCGATTCGCCTTGCCTAAAAAGATTTTTTGACGGCGTAACAGTCGCCCTAATTTTGGGAAAAAATTTAATCTTCGTCAACGTCTGACCATTCCAAATTATCGGCGCGGTTATTTTGCTTGTTGCCGTCCTTGTGAATTACAAAGGGCTTGTTGTTTGGATTCGGTATAAAAGTTTGAGCAACGAGATATTTAACTTCAAAAACTTCAGATTTGCCGTCCTTTTCAAGCGTTACAACTGAATCGCCCTTTTCGTTAATTTCTTCAGGGACAATTTCGCCTTGATTTTGGCGGGCGCGTTCCTGCAACTTCTTTTTCAGCTTTTTAAGTTTTTCTTTTCGTCTGTCAACAGTCATAAAAATTCCTCCTTCAAACAGAATATAACTAAAAATTTATGTGAGGTCAATTATGGAAAACGGAAAAATAAAAATCGTCGGGATTGGACCCGGCAATATTTCAGAAATGACGCCAAAGGCGCGGCTTGCGATTGAAACTGCTGAAGTTATCGCAGGTTACAACACGTATATAAAATTAATTCCGCAACTTGTCAGCGGCAAAAAAATTATCGGCACGGCAATGATGCAGGAAGTTGAACGCTGCAAAATGGCGATTGATGAAGCCGCTATAGGTAAAGACGTTGCATTAATTTCAAGTGGCGACGCGGGAATTTATGGAATGGCGGGACTTATTATCGATATGATATTAAATTTGCCGGAAAATGAACGCCCGCAATTTGAAGTTATCGCCGGAATTTCAGCAGTAAACGCAGCGGCGGCAATTTTGGGCGCGCCGTTAATGCACGATTTCGCAGTTATCAGTTTGAGCGATTTACTGACAGATTGGGAGCTGATAAAAAAGCGCGTGGAATGTGCGGCGGCGGGCGATTTTGTAATTGCGCTGTACAATCCGAAAAGCCATAAGCGCGTTAAAAATATTTTGGAAGTGCAAGAAATTTTACTGCGATACAAGAATAAAAATACGCCCGTCGGAATTGTAACGAACGCGGTCAGATTGAATGAACAAAAAATTATTTCGACGCTTGAAAATTTCACTGACGAAGAAATAAATATGTTCTCACTGGTACTGATTGGCAACTCTCAAACGTATGTAAAGGCGGGTTTTATGATAACGCCGCGAGGCTACGATTTAATATAACGAAAAGTTTTTGTATGAGGTATAGCTGATGTTTAAAAAGTTTTTGCTGAAAGTTTTACCTGCAGTAATGACAATAAATTTTTTGTCGGTAACGCCGGTACAAGCAAGCATTGAAACGGTTACGGGCACGGGCGAATATATTATGAATATGAAGGAGACGCCGGAATTTGCGCAACAAAACGCCAAACTTTATGCTGAACGCGCCGCCATTGAACAAGCCGGAATTTTCATTGCGTCCGTCAGTATTTCAAAAAATTTCCAACTGCAAGATGAAATTACAACTTTTGCGGCGGGGATTGCTAAAAAATATTAATACCGTAAACATTGAAATGATTCCAACAACCGGCAACGCGACAGGTTACATCAAAATTGTAATAACGATTGAGGCGCAAGTTGATACTGATGATTTTGAAACTGCGTTGAAAAAATGGCAAAACAAGGATTCTAACGAAAAATCAAATTTAGTGGAGCAAGATAAATTTCAACAAAAATTGATTGAAGATCAAGTAAAAGAAGTAGAGCAAAATTTAGCAAATATCCAAACTGAACAAGATAAACAAAACGTTCAGCAGGAAATTAGTGAGATTGACAAAGACGCGTTGTACATTCAAAAAATTGATGAAGGTCAGAAATTTTATAGCAACAAAAATTTTAATAAAGATTTAGAATTATTCAATGAAACAATAGATTTAAACTCCAATGACTATTAAACGCGGCAGAGTGTACATTGACTTAAAACAATATGAAAAAGCACTTGCTGATTATAACAAAGCTATTGAAATATATTCAAATTTAGCAATAGCTTATTATGGTCGTGGATTTTGTTATCAAGCGTTAAGTAAAACCGAAAAAGCTAAAGTAGATTTTGCAATGGCTACAAAACTCGGCTACAAAGGTTAAAATAAATTTAACCCCCGGCTTAATCGGTCGGAGTTTTTTTGTTGCAGGAAAAACGCTTATGGCAACGAAAAATTTGTTAAATCATCAGAATGGAAGTGCCTCAAAAATGACGAAAATATTTTTAATGGCAGGAACTGAAGACGGGCGCAAACTTGCCGAATTTTTAACTGAAAATGGCTTTGAAGTTACGGCGTCAGTAGTCAGCGATTATGGCAAAAAACTTTTAGCGCAGTATGAAAATATTTCTGTCAATGATAAAAAATTGGACGCCTCTGAACTTGCCGAATTTTTGAAAGTTAGAAAGTTTGATGCACTGGTTGACGCAAGCCATCCTTACGCCGTAAACGCCTCTAAAAACGCCGTTGCCGCCTGTAATGATATAAATATACCCTATTTACGTTTTGAACGCGCTACGGGCAAATTTGAGCGTCTGGAAGGGTGTTATCACGTTGCAGACTACGAACAAGCGGCGATTAAAGCGGCTGAACTTGGCAAAAATATTTTTCTCACTACCGGCAGTAAAACTTTAAAAATTTTCGTCGAATTGCTGACGAATTGTAATATAACTGCGCGAGTTTTGCCGACTGCCGAAGTATTGGCAGAATGTGAAAAACTTGGATTGACGCCAAAACAAATTATAGCCGTGCAAGGTCCTTTTTCAACTGAAATGAATATTGAACAATTCAAACACGCGCAAGCAGAAGTTATTGTAACGAAGGACGGCGGCAAAATTGGCGGCGCAGATACAAAAATAGCCGCCGCGCAGATTTTAAAATTGCCGGTCGTCGTGATTGACAGACCGAAAATTTTTTATCCGAACGTTGCGGCAACTTTCGACGAAGTTTTAAACTTTTTAGTATCGAAAGGAGAAATTTCAAAATGACATCTGCATTAAAAAAAATTATCACCTTTGCAATTTTAATTGGCGGCTTGAGTTTGACAGGTTGCGGCGGCGCAAAGGCTACTACAGATACACCGCAGCCTGTACAAAATGTTCAAACTGCTCAAAGATTGAAAATTACTGTCGGCGATAAAATTTTGTTTGCAACTTTGGAGGATAACGCAACTACTCAAGATTTTATTAAAAAACTTCCAACAACTCTGAAAATGGAAAATCTTTACGAGCGTGAAATGTGTTATCGTTACGGCGCGGGCGGACTTGCTGAAAGTGCAACTCGTGATGATCGCTACGAAGTCGGCGATATTATTTACTGGAAACCGCGCGGCAGTTTTGTAATTTTGTACAAGCAAAACGGCGAAGAATTTGAGCGCGTACAACTTGGACACATTGATAGCGACGTTGAATTTTTTGAAAGTCTCGGTACAACAGAAATTAAATTTGAGCTTGAAAATTAAAACTTCGCGCAGTCAGTCAATCAAAAAAGGCGTCATTCACAGACGCCATTTTTTTTACAGATTTAAAAATTTCGTTAAATTAATCTTCGACAATGTAAGACTTTAAAATTTCTCCGTAGTAGGCAATGTGTTGATCCGCCACGCCTTCCGCGTCTTTGGGATAGAAATTTTTGAAACGGTAGGAAATATCTTTAGCGGGCTGAAGTTGTTCAAAGACAACGCGGCATTCAATAGTAAGCGGCAATTCTTTAATCGCCGGCGGACGAATCATTTCAGCGTCAATCAAATGTGCGCCCGCCTTCGCCAATTTGTCAACATCACGCCCGCTCAAACTGCCGCACATTCCAATAATTTTTGCCGCCTCCTTAGCGTACTTTTCGCCGTAAGGTACGCAAATTGTAAATTCGCCCGTGCGCTCCAAAAGTTCATAGGTAAAGCGGCTTTCACGAACATAAGCGGTAAAAATTGGCACGCCCCATTCAATTCCAATGGTTCCCCAGCCAATAGTCATTGCGTTAATACAATCTTCCGCCTCACTCGTCAGCAAAATTCCCTTCGGCATCGCCTTTAAAATTTCGCCCGCGTAGTCAAAAACGTTAATTTCTTTAATCGTCAAAATAAACACCTCTCAAAAATCAAAAAGACTAGTTTGGTTACTTTCAGAAAGACCTTTCAAACAGCCATGCTCCTGCAACGCCGTTACACTTGTTCGCGTTATACCTGCGCGATTTTTTAAATCTTCAATCGAAGAAAATTTTCCCGCTTGCCGCGCAGTCACAATATTTTTGGCGGCAGTTTCACCGACGCCCGCCAATGACTTCAACGGCGGCAGTAATGAATCTTTCAGCATTATAAATTTTTCGGCGTCAGATTTATACAAGTCAACGCGCTCAAACGTAAAGCCGCGCAGAATCATTTCATAAGCCAACTGCATAACCGCCAAAGTACCCTCTTCAAGTAATTCAAGTTTTCTGTCGTTAGAAAGTTTTGTCAGCTCGTCAATTTTTTCTTTGATATGATTTTTGCCCATTGAAATTTCCTGCGCGTCAAATTCATCAGCACGAATCGAAAAGTAGGCGCAGTAATACGCCAAAGGATAATGTACTTTGCAATAGGCAATTCTGTAAGCCATCATAACATAGGCGGTGGCGTGGGCGCGTGGAAACAGATATTTAATTTTTTGGCAAGATTCAATGTACCAATCCGGCACATCGTGCGCCTTTAAATCTTCGACGGCGTCAGCGGCTATACCTTTGCCCTTTCGCACATTTTCCATAATTTTAAAACTTTTCAGCGCGTCAACGCCGTGATGAATCAAGTACATCATAATATCATCACGCGCCGAAATTGCATCTTTCAGAGTACAAATTTTTTTCTTGATTAAATCCTGCGCGTTGCCTAACCAAACGTCCGTACCGTGCGAAAAACCGGAAATTCTAACTAAATCGCTGAAACAATTCGGCTTTGTATCGTCAATCATTTGCCGAGTAAACGCCGTGCGAAATTCGGGTATTCCAAAAGTCCCGGAATTTGTACCAATTTGATTCGGTTTTAAATTAATTGCGTCAGTCGAATTGAAAATACTAAGCGTCGCCTTATCGTCAAGCGGAATTGTCAGCGGATCAATGTGCGTCAATTTTTCCAACATTTTTATAACGGTAGGATCATCATGACCGAGAATATCAAGTTTAACAAGGCGCGAGCTGATTGAATGATAATCAAAGTGCGTTGTGATAGTGTCAGCAGATTTTTTACCGGCGGGATGCTGAATCGGCGTAAAATAGTGAATATCCATATCACGCGGTACAACCATAATACCGGCGGGGTGTTGCCCCGAAGTACTTTTGACGCCAATGCAACCTTTGGCAAGTTTTGCGATGAAGGAGCCGTGCTTTTTCTGATTTTTTTCCTCAAAAAATTTTTTGACGTAGCCGAAGGCGGTTTTATCGGCAATGGTGCTGATACTGCCTGCGCGATAAACATTGTGACGCCCAAATAAAATTTCGGTGTACTTGTGCGCTTGGGCTTGATATTCGCCGCTGAAATTTAAATCAATATCAGGGACTTTATCGCCGTCGAATCCCAAGAAAACTGCAAAAGGTATGTCATGCCCGTCCTTCGTCAAAGGATGCCCGCAAACGGGACAATTTTTATCTTCCAAGTCGTAACCGCAATTAACCGAGCCGTCTGTAAAAAATTTACTGTACTGACATTTTGGACAGCGATAATGCGGCGGCAGAGGATTTACTTCAGTTATATCAGTCATAGTTGCGACGAATGACGAGCCGACCGAACCACGCGAGCCGACCAAATAGCCGTCGTCATTGGATTTTTTGACGAGTTTTTGAGCAATTAAATACAAACTTGAAAAACCGTGCGCTATAATCGGCTTAAGCTCCTGTTGCAGTCTGTCTTCAACAATTTTTGGCAAATTTTCGCCGTACATTCGCCGCGCCTTTGTGTACGCCATATTTTGAATTTCTTCATCTGCGCCGGGAATTGCGGGCGAATATAAATCATCGGGAATTGGCTTTAAAATTTCGATTGATTCGGCAATTTTGTTTGGATTTGTAACAACTGCCTCGTAAGCCAATTTTTCGTCCAAATAATCAAATTCTGCCAGCATTTCTTCAGTTGTCCGCAGGTAAATAGGCGGCTGAATTTCAGCATCTTTGTAACCTTTGCCTTTCATCATAATTGCGCGGTAAATCGAATCTTCTTTATTCAAAAAATGTGCGTCGCAAGTTGCAACCAGCGGCTTATTTAATTTTTGTGCAAGCGCGGCAACTTTCTTATTAATTTCAATTAAATCATCGTCAGTTTGGACGTTTGGATAATTTTGACTGCGCTTTAAAAAGTCGTTGTTATGAAACGGCTGAATTTCCAAGTAGTCATAAAAATTTGCAATTTCGTCAATTTCGGCTTCGGTTTTACCTTCGATAATGGCGCGGATTAATTCGCCCGCCTCACAAGCACTGCCAATGATTAAACCTTCACGAAAATTTTTCAGCAGATTTTTTGGAATACGCGGAGTGTAATTCATATATTTCAGCTGACTGATTGAAACAAGGCGGTAAAGATTTTCCAGACCAATTTTATTTTTCGCCAACAAAATTATATGATTGGCAAATTTCTGTTCAATATCTTCAATAAGGTAACCTTCCATGCCGTAAATAACTTTAATATTCGTGCCGTTTTTGGCAAGTTTTTTAGCCGTGTCTGCCGCTTCAGGGAATGCTTGTACAACGCCATGATCAGTTATCGCCACTGAAGACCAGCCCCACGCGGCGGCGGTTTTAATCAAAGTTTCCGGAGAAATTACGGCGTCCATTTGGCTCATCGTTGTATGCACGTGTAATTCAGTGCGCTTAACTTCGGCGTTATCCATTCGCGCAGTTTCTGTACTTTCAAGCGGCTCAACTTTTTCAAACATTAAAACATTTTCTTTGAGATAATCATCAGTTTTGACGACGCCGCGCACTTTGACAAGCATACCATTTTTCAAAGTATCGGCAAGTTCGACGGCTTTTTCTTTGCCGCCGTTAGTGAAAAATTTTTTGCAAATAATGCCGTCAGTATCATCGGCAACGCTGAAAGTGACAACGCTTGTACCTTTTTGAAATTCGCGCAGGTTTACGCCGTTTAATTCATCGCCAATTTCGCCGACGATTATAACTTTTTCTTCGCCAACTTTCAGATTTTCAATTTTCGTAACTTCGCCGCTGATTTTCTGCGCCAAAATTTTTTCGCCGCTTGAAGATTTAACACCGCTAAATTTTTTGTCGCCGTTAGTTTTAGGCGGTTCAGTTTTTTTGACAGGCGCAGGAATTTCAATCAGTTTAAAATTAATTTCGGCAGTGGCGTTGTATTTTTCTGACAAAAATTTTTCGGTACTGCTTTTAAGTTCGTCGTCAAGGTTTTCAGTTGAAGTCAAATAAATTTGCCATTTCCGATTTTCAGGAATAACGATAACTTCAGACAAATTAAAATTTTGCAACGCGGGATTTTCGCAGAGGTTGCAAAGAATTTGTTTGTTTTTCGGTATGAGTTTATATCTGTCCAATAAAAAGCCTCCTTTCTTTTTCAAGGAAACAGGAAACAGCTGACAGGATACAGTTTCAAATCCCTGTATCCTGTTTCCTAAAGTCTGTTTCCTAAGACCTAAACATATGGCTAAAATTCGGCGAATACAACTGCGATTTTTCGTAATTTTTATTTAAACATTCGCCAACAATGATTAATGCCGTGCGTTCGATTTTTTCAGATTTAACCTGCGCGACGATATTTTCTAAAGTGCCGCGCAAAATTTTTTCATCTTGCCAAGACGCTTTTTCTACAACTGCAACCGGCGTATCTTTGCTTAAACCCGCCGCCAATAAATCAGCAACAACATTTTCAATCAAGCTGACAGAAAGGAAAATGCAAAGTGTAGTTTGATGTTTGGCAAGATTTTTCAAAGATTCACTTTCAGGGACAGGCGTTTTACCTGCGGCGCGTGTAATAATCACAGTTTGAGTAACGCCCGGCAAAGTATATTCCTGCTTTAAAGTAGCCGCCGCCGCCAAAAATGAACTTACGCCCGGTACAATTTCAACTGCAATATTTTTAGCGTCCAATGCGTCAATTTGTTCTTGAATTGCGCCGTAAATCGCAGGATCGCCCGTATGAAGACGCACAATATTTTTACCTGCGGCGTCTGCAGTTTCAATGACGTTTAAAACTTCGTCAAGCGTCATTGTTGCAGAGTTGTAAATTTCGGCGTCCGCCTTGCAATTTTTCAGCAGTTCAGGATTTACAAGCGAACCTGCATAAATTACAACGTCAGCTTCGCGCAGGAGTCTTTGCCCTTTGACAGTAATTAATTCAGGATCGCCCGCGCCCGCTCCCACAATGTAAACCATAAAAATTTCACTTCCTCACGACGTACACAACCGAAGTATCAATTAAGCCGTTTTCAGTCATTAAATCTTTGCCGAAAAAATTTTTATCGTATTGCTCAACTTTCAAGCCGACAGATTCAAGCCGCTGTAAAAAAATTTCTTTCGTATAAGCTCTAACGTGATCATCTTGCAGGAAACGCCGCCAACGTTCCGCAACGTCTGTACAATTCGGGTCTTCATCAATTTCAGTTTTATTTAAGTCGAGCGGTACAACCAAAATTCCGCAACCATCCGCCGTCAAAATTCGTTTCAATTCTTTCATCGCTTTAATATCGTCCGTGACGTGTTCCAAAACGTGCGAGCAAATGAAAAAATCTATGCTGCCGTCGGAAACTTCCTTCATATCGCAAATATCAAGTTTATAATCCGCCTCCGGCATTAATAAATCCGCCGTCTTGTAATTCGCAAGCGGGAAATTCTTCTTCACAAAGTCGGTAATACATTGACGCGGCGCAATATCCAAAATACGAATTTCTTTATCTGCAGGTAAAATTTTTTTCATAACAAGGGCGTAAGCGCGTTCCCTGTCTGTACTTTCACAAACAGGGCAAGTATATTCGCGCAGATTCAACATTTCATAGCGGAAATTAAAATTGACGCCAAAACTTTTCAGCGTATCAATATAAGCTGTGTCAAGCGGCAAATAATTTTTAATTTCACTGCCGCAACACGCGCAAATTTTTTTATCTGTCTTACGGTCAAGATTGTATTTTGTAGTCGGCGCAATGGGCGTAGTTGCAGAATTCATTGGACAGCAGGACAAACAACCGCGAAAATCATCATTCAAAATTCTGTAACGCGTTGAGGCGTATTCAAACGAATTTAAAATTGCGTCCCATGTCACAAGATTTTTTTCGGCGTCCATAAAATCTTTTATATTTAAAGTCGGTTCAATCCAACTGCAAAAATCTATTCGCCCGTCAGGATATAAATCAAGCTCATTCCACGGCGCAAAACAAATTTTTTTGTCGGTATTCGGCTTTAAATGAATGGTCGGCGTTAAATCTTCAATCAAAGAAAGTTCCCGCTTGCCATTGGCGCGGCGAATTTCATTGCGCTTGTTATGTTCCGCAACGATTGAACGACCTTTTGCCCATTGTAAAATTTTGGCGTACTTTTTATTAAGCTCGGTAATAGGAATGGCTTCAACTTCCTGCTGAATAATTTCCGCCTCTTTGTTTGGTATCCACAATCTGAAATAAATGAAAAATTTATCAGCAAGGACGCGCTCCAATTCCATTAAAACTTTCAACGCGGGGCGGCTTGTTTCAGGACTGGAAAAATATTCACTGTTCATATCGTTTTCAGTGTAGTCGAAGAAAAACATAACAAAAGGCGCGTTCAATTTCAACGCCAATATCACGAAGTCTTCAACGTCAAAAAAGTTGTCCTTGTTGATAACCATTGAATAATCCGGCGCGAAGCAAATTTTATCTTCGGCTTGAAGTTTTGCAAGATAACTTTTAATGTTGCGAAGAATTAACGCGTACATTTTACGCGCCGTGTCGCCGTCGTCTTCGTCCCAACAACTTTTAGCATAAATGTCAGCGTTCGAGGCGTTTAAAGAAATGTGCAAATGAAATAAATTTTCGCACGCCAAATTCTGAAACTTTTCATTAAAAGCAATACCGTTCGTCTCCGCCATAATCGTTAATTGCGGGAAATTTTGGCTAATGAAATTCATATAACGATAACTTTCTTTAGCAAAAAAAGCGTCGCCGCCGGTTATCAAAAGTATTCTAAGCGAATCATAAAGCGGTTTACAGGCAGTGTACAACCAATCTGCTGCCATTGAAATATTAAAATCGCCGCTGTAACCTTTACGCGCCCCGCAGTAACGGCATTTTCCATTACAAGAATTAGTAATTCGTATTCGCAAAAATCCACCGTCGGCAAATTCGCTTTTACATTCAGGATGACGCGTTAAAATCGCAGGCATCGCAGCTTTAATTTCCTCGCGGTAACGTTTTTCTTTCATACCGAACATTTCAAAATGCAGTAGCGGATTCACACCGGCGGCGGCAACGTCGGGATTTTTCTTTAAATAATCTGCAGTTGAAAAAAAAGCGGAGGGATTTTTGCCCTCACGCCAACCAATATTTAAATAATGTTCCGCCGCGTCTAAATATTCACCGAAGCCGTAATTTCGGCAATACCATTCCGCGTCAAATAGCAACGAATGTTTGATAAAATCTTTCTCTTCCATAGTTTACTCCTTAGAATTTTTTTTAAATTTCGTAATTTCCATATCGTTGTGCCAATGAACGTAGCCGCCCGCCAAATTTAAATACTTGTTCGGGCTGACAACTCGAAATTGCAGGGCGCACGGTACAAAGTCGCAAGCATCAGGCTTTTCAAAAGTTTCTTCAACGGGAATTGAAATTACACAGGCGAAATTGTAAAGCTCCTGTCGCATTTCAATTTTAAATTTCCAATCTACAACGTAAATTTCGCCGGACTTCGCGTCAAGAATCGCCTTTACGTCGCTGAATCTTGAATCGTTGTAAACCAAGTCAACGCCATTCAAATTGCGAATATGATAGCCCATCAACAGAGCCTTTATATCGTCGTTGAGTTTTATCACCATTCGCAAAATAACTTCCTGCCCGTACATTACATCAGAAATTATTTCGCCGTCCAAATTCAAAAGTTGAACATTTTCAAAATTGGCGCGTCCACTTTGAAAGCGATTGTACGCGGCGTTTTTTTCAAAAATTTCTTGATTGAGTTTCAGATTTTCGGCAGTAACAGGCAAATTAATTTTTCCGTCCGAAGATTTTTTACTGACAAGGCGAAGTTCTTTAGCTATTTCGTCCAGCTCGGAATTTTCGCCGCCGGTTAGCTCGTGTCTCATATTTAAAATAGATTTACGGTAAGCCTCAATGACTTCTCCGGCGTCCGCGTCCATTATAATTTTTCCTGATTCAATCCAAAAAGCGCGATGACACAAATTTTTTACAGCAAACATATCATGACTGACAAAAATAATCGTTACTCCGCCGTCAATCATACTTTTCATTTTGTCCATACATTTACTTTGAAAAAAGGCGTCGCCAACGCTTAAAGCCTCGTCAACAATCAAAATATCCGGCTCCACAAAGGCATTTACCGCAAATGCAAGGCGTGCAAACATTCCTGACGAATACGCCTTTACCGGCTGCTGAATGAAGTCGCCAATATCTGCGAAAGAAATTATATCGTCAATTTTGTTATCCATTTGCTCGCGGCTGTAGCCCATCAAAAGTCCGTTCATATAAATATTTTCAACGCCGGACATTTCGGGATTAAAACCCGCGCCCAATTCCAAAAGTGAGGCGATTTTTCCATTAACTTGCAAAGTGCCGCTTGTTGGAGTCAAAACGCCTGTAATAATTTTTAAAAGCGTCGATTTACCCGCGCCGTTTTTTCCAACAAGTCCGAGATTTTCGCCGCGCCGAATTTCAAAAGAAACGTCGCGCAGGGCGTAAAAATCCTTGCCGTAACTTTTATTGAAAATGTGGAAGGCGTCCTTGAGTCGATCCAAATTTCTTTCGTAGATTTTATAAACCTTCGATAAATTTTCAGCTTTAATTATAACGTCGTTCATAAAATTCCTCACAAAACGTCGGCAAAGTGCGGGCGCAATTTTTTAAAACATACCGCGCCAACAAACATTATCGCTAAAGTTATAATCCAATATTGCGCCGCCGCGTCCAAATGTTCCCAAAACCATTCGTGATAAATGAAACTTTGTCTGTAACCTTCAACGAAATAGTAAGCTGGATTTAATTTTAAAATTGGTATGAATTGCGGCGGAAGTATTTTAAAGCTCCAAAAAATTGGCGTTGCCCAAAATCCAAATTGTACAAGCATTGTGACAAGTTGCCGCACGTCGCGCAGAAATACTGTTAGCGCACTTGTCAGCCAAGAAATTCCCAATGCTAGGCACATCATTGCAAAAAAATAGTAAAAAATTTGCAGATTGTAAATTGAAATTGAATAGCCGTAAGCGGCGAACATTGCGAACAGTACCGCTACAAAAAAAATGTGTACGACTAACGCCGATGCAATTTTGACTATTGGCAAAAGTTCAACTCTAAAAACTATTTTTTTGACTAGGAAACTGTTTTCAATGATTGAATTTGCCGCACTTTGGATACTTTCACTGAAGAAAAACCAAGGGAACATTCCGCAAACTAACCAAAGTATGAACGGGAAATTGTCAACCGGCATTGCTTTAAAGCCGACTTGAAAGACGAACCAAAAAATTAATACCGTGATTGTTGGCTGAATGAACGCCCATAAAATCCCCAAATATGAATCCAAATATCTTTGGCGAAAGTCGCGTTTTGTCATTTGCCAAAGTAATTTTCTGTTATGGACTATATCTAAAATTAATCCCAACAGAGCCTTGAAATATCGCAATAAAAAAACCTCCGCCTTAAAGTGCGCTGCGTCTTTTGAAAATTTTGCCGGGAACGCCTTCAACAAAACTATCATCTTCAACGTCTTGAGTTGTGACACTGCCCAGCGAAATAATAACGCGGTTACCGAGTTTAACTTTGGGACCGGTTGCAGTTTGCATAGCCAAAAAACATTCTTCGCCGGTTACGGTTGCGCCGCCAAGTACGCAGAAAGTACAAACTTCAGTAAAATTTCCCAAAATTGAATCGTGTCCAACAATCGCATTCAAATTAATCAGGCAAAAATCGCCAATCTTAGTATTTGCGCCAATGTGTGAAAATGGAAATACAATAACGCCGCGTCCAATTTGCGCCGTCTTATCAACTTTCGCCAAATTTGAAATCAGATTGATAAATTCTCCGCCGCGTTCCAAAATACTTTCAGCAATTTTCCGGCGTCCTGCAACGTCTCCAATCGCCAAAATAAATCTGTCATTCGGCTGAACTTCATAATCTTTGATAGTTCCCAAAAGTGGCGGATAACCTTCAAAGCCGTCCAAAATATCAAGCACGTCTGACAGAAAACCTTTTACGCGGTAATTTGGATCGTTGCCGAATGTATCTTGTATAACTTCAAAAGTTTCGCGCCCCATTCCGCCCGCGCCCAAAATAACTATATCGTACATTTTTTTCAACTCCAAAAATTTTTGTGCATTGAACAATTTTTAATTATAAAGCGCGGCAGAAAATTTTCAAGCCGCCCCAAACGGTAACCTAGAAATTTTGCAACGTCTCTAAAAAAAGCTCCAAAACATTCTGCGGGATTATTTTTCCACAACGTCAAAAGTTTTTGGCGGACAAATTTTTTACCGACTTTTTCTGCGCCGCCGAAATTTTCACGAATCCAACTTTCTCTGTGATGAAAAACGCCAATATCAAAATATCTGTGAAATTCCTGTGACGCGGTGTAATTGTGACTGTGATAAACCTGCGCGACGGCGTTATAAAAAGTTTTATAGCCGCTCATAAGCATTTTCGCCGCCACGTACATATCTTCGCACAAAATAACATCAGTTGGAAAGCCGCCAATTTTTTGCAAAGTTTCGACGCGGTACGCCGCAAAAGAATTTGACGCCATTGTAACTTTCATACCAAAAATTTTTCTGTCGTCAAAAGTGCGAAGTTGACTTTCAGCGGGATAGTTAAATTCGCGCAGAATTTTAGCTTCAAGTGTGGCGTTTTTATGTGGAAGTTGCCGCCCGTAACTTAAGCCAACGCTTGAATCTGTTTCAAAAATTTCTACCAACTTTTCAAGCGTCTTTTCATCGTGCAAAAAAATATCCTGCGTCATAAAAATTACCACGTCAAGCGGCAACAGCTTTTCAAGGGCTAATTGCCGCGTTGCTCCGTGATTAAAATTTTTTCGCTGTACCGTCAAAACTTCAAAGCCGAATTTCTTTGCAAGTTCCGGCGTGCCGTCCGTCGATTCTGAATCAACGAGTAACTTTTTTGTCGGTAAAGTTTGAGCGTCAATTTGTTTGAGTAATTTTTCAAAATTTTTGCCCGCGTTCAAAGTTGGAATGATTAAGCCGCACTTCAATTTTTCAACGCCTTTGCCGCAATATCTTTTCTGTAGTGCATATTCTCAAATTTAATGGCGTCAACGCACTTGTAAACTTTTTCAATCGCCGCTTTAATATTTTCAGCTGTTACAGTAACGCCCAAAACGCGCCCGCCGCTTGTCAAAATTTTGCCGTCAACTTCAGTTGTTCCCGCGTGAAAAATAATTGCGCCCAAATTTTTAGAGGCGTCAAGTCCTTCAATAGGCAGATTTTTTTTGTAAGACTTTGGATAACCACCACTTGCCAAAACTACACAAACCGCGCTTTTATCGCTCCACGAAATTTTTTTATCTGACAAATTACCCGTCGCGCAGGCGTCCATAATTTCAACCAGATCACTGTCAAGGAGCGGCAAAACTGCTTGAGTTTCAGGATCGCCGAAACGTGCATTAAATTCGACAACTTTTGGCACGCCGTCAACAATCATCAAGCCCGCGTACAGACAACCGCGATAAATTATTTTTTCAGCATTTAAGGCGGCGATAATTGGTTTTAAAATTGTTTCTTCGGCAAGTTTGGCAACTTCCGCCGTAACGACAGGCGCGGGCGCGTATGCTCCCATTCCGCCGGTATTTACGCCTTCATCATTATCATTAAGTCGTTTATGATCTTGCGCGGCTATCATTGGAATAATCGTTTTGCCGTCGGTAAAAGCAAGAATTGATGCCTCTTCGCCGTCCATAAATTCTTCAATAACAATTTTACTGCCAGCCGCACCAAAGTTTTTCATTTCGTCAACCGCGTTTAAAGCGTCGTCTAAATTCTGCGCGACAATAACGCCTTTGCCTGCCGCCAATCCGTCAGCTTTTATAACAATAGGCGCACCCTCACTGCGAATATAATTTTTTGCGGCGTCTGGATTGTCGAAAACTTCAAATTTTGCAGTTGGAATATTATATTTTTTCATTAAGTTTTTGGCAAAAATCTTTGAGCCTTCCAACTGCGCGGCATCTTTTTTACAGCCAAAAGATTTAATCCCCGCAACTTCCAGCGCGTCAACTAAGCCGTTTACAAGCGGGGCTTCAGGTCCAACTACAACAAGGTTAATATTTTTTTCCTGTGCAAATTTTACAATCGCCGCGTTATCGTCAATCGAAATATTTTTGACACATTCGGCGTATTCGGCAATTCCGGGATTTCCGGGCATTGCATAAAATTTTTCTACAAGCGGACTTTGTGCGATTTTCCACGCCAGCGCGTGTTCTCTGCCGCCACTTCCAATAAGTAATATATTCAAATAAATTTCTCCTTCAGTAAAATTTAGCGGTTAGCCGTTAGCTGTCAGCGGTTAGAAAAAATTCCCTAACCCCTAATTCCTAATCCCTAGCCCCTAAATAATCGGCAATAATTTTATCATAATCTGCGGTATGTGCGAACGCCTCCGCTGCTAATTTTTTGCGCGTCTCGTAGTCAACTTCGCCCGTCTCAAGAATCATTTTTGCAATTTCGTCGTATTTGTCGGGATTCGTCACAACCGTTACAAATTTAAAATTCTTCGCCGCCGCACGAATCATAGCGGGTCCGCCAATGTCAATATTTTCTACTGCGTCTTCAAGTGTGGCGTCAGGTTTTTGAATCGTCATTTTGAACGGGTACAAATTCACTGCCACTAAATCAATCGGCGCAATTCCATTTTCTTGCATTTGCTTGACGTGTTCAGGATTATCGCGCACTGCCAAAATTCCGCCGTGAATTTTCGGATTCAAAGTTTTAACTCTGCCGTTCATAATTTCCGGAAAACCGGTTAAATCGCTAACGTAAGTAACGGGAATACCCGCCGCACGAATCGCCTTCATTGTGCCGCCCGTGCTGATAATTTCGACGCCCGCCTTGCTCAATTTTTTTGCAAAGTCCACCGCGCCCAATTTGTTTGAAACGCTGATAATTGCGCGTTTAATTTTCAATTCCATTTTTTCCACCTCTTACAAAATATTTGAAGTATCGCCGCTATTGGGATTAAACTCTGTTTTTTCAACGGTTTTAATAAATTTCGCAGGAACGCCGCCAACAATCGTATAAGGCGCAACGTCTTTTGTAACAACTGCGCCCGCCGCTACAACTGCCCAATCGCCAATAGTTACGCCCGCCACAATTACCGAATTTGAACCTATCCAAACATTGTTGCCAATTTTAACCGGCGCGTAGTGATTTTTGCGATTTTTCGCAGGGTTTAAATCGTGGTTAATCGTCGCCAAAACTACGTTATGCCCAATCAAGCAATTATCGCCAATGGTTATACCGCCCTGATCTTGAAATTTACAACCGCTGTTAAGAAAAACATTTTTGCCGAAAGTAATATTTTTGCCGAAGTCTGCATTGAACGGCGGGAACATTCTAAAACTTGAATCAACTTGCTTGCCCGTCAACTTGCTCATCAATTCAATCAATTCTTGCGGCGTATGATAAGCCGTGTTAATTTCCATACAAATTTTGATACTTTCCTGACAAATTGCGTTGAAAAGTTTCAGCATTTCAGGATCACTGCGCGACGGGTTATTTTCGTCGTAAAAACATTTGATAATATCTTCAACTGTCATTTTTTCACAACCTTTTTGTATAAATCATTTTCAAAGGAAATTTCCATATCTTTTGCCAAATCAAAAAGCATTTTGTCCTGTTCGTCAAGTTTATCAAGGTACGACTGCCACGCCTTTATAATTTTGCCTTCGCTGTCAAATTGTTTTGCGCCTTCAATTAAATTTTCTGCGATTGTTTTTTGCTGATTCAGCAAGTCTATCAATTCTGAAATTTTCGGTTTAAAGCCGTCTGGTTTCATCATTTTACCACCTCTAATTTAAACAAAATTTTATTTTGCAACATTATAACAAAAAATAGGCACTCTTGCGAATGCCTGTAAAAAAATTTAATCCAAAATTTTAACGTGGCGACCTTCGATTTTTAATTTTCCTTCAACAAATAATTGAATCGCCTTTGGGTAAATTATATGCTCCTGCTCCAAAATTCGCGCAGATAAAGTTTCTTCGGTGTCGTCGTCTTTGACTTCAACTGCCGCTTGCAAAATTATTGGTCCGCTGTCCGTGCCTTCGTCTACAAAATGCACTGTACAACCTGAAACTTTTACGCCGTATTCAAGCGCGTCTCTGTGCGCGTGTGCGCCTTTAAATGACGGCAATAACGAAGGATGAATATTCATAAGCCGTCCTGTAAATTTTCTGACAAATTCAGGGCTTAAAATTCTCATAAAGCCCGCCAAAATTACTAAGTCAATTTCGGCAAGATTTTTTAAAAGTTCAGCCTCAAAATCTGCGCGATTGTCGAAAAGTTTTCTGTCTACGCAAATATTTTTTATTCCTGCAATTTCGGCGCGTTCCAATGCTTTTACATTCGGCTTGTCTGTTATCACGATTGAAATTTCTGCTTGCAACGTTCCCGCTTTAATTGCGTCAATGATTGATTGTAAATCCGTGCCGCGCCCTGAACATAAAACCGCTAACTTAGTCATTGAAAAACTCGCCTCTAATCTTGACGCCCGCGCCTTCAACTACGCGCCCAATTTTATAAAATTCTTCGTAGTTTTCGTTCAAATGTGCAACAATTTCATCAACAGAATTTTCATCAATAATTAAAATCATTCCAATACCGCAGTTAAACGTTCTGAACATTTCCCGCCATTCGACGTTGCCCCAACTTTGCAACAATCTGAAAATCTGCGGTACATTCCAGTTAATTTCAATTTCAACGCCGCAATTTTCAGCCAATGCACGCGGTACATTATCATAAAAGCCGCCGCCGGTAATGTGTACCATTCCATGAATTTTATCGCCAAATTTTTGAATAATTGGAAGACAAGTTGAAGGATAAAGGCGCGTCGGTGTTAAAAGTTCCTCGCCAATAGTTTTTTCAAGTTCGGGAATTTTTTCATCAGCTTTAAATTTTTTATGTTCAAAAACAATTTTTCTAACCAAGCTGAAGCCGTTGGAATGTAAGCCGCTTGACGGCAAGCCAATTAAAATATCGCCGGGCTTAACTCGCGCAGGTGTGATTAAATTTTTCTTTTCAACGACGCCAACTGCAAATCCCGCAATGTCATATTCGCCTTGATTGTAAAAGCCGCTCATTTCCGCAGTTTCGCCGCCAATTAACGCGCAACCTGATTCTTTGCAAGCCTTCGCCACGCCGCCTACTATTTCAGCCACTCGCGCAGGTTCCAACTTTCCTACCGCCAAATAATCTAAGAAAAATAACGGCTCCGCGCCTTGCACTAAAATATCATTCACGCACATTGCAACGGCGTCCTGTCCTATCGTGTCGTGCTTGTCCAACATAAACGCAATTTTTAATTTTGTGCCTACGCCGTCAGTACCTGAAACTAAAATTGGCTCGTCGTAATTTTTCAACTTGAAAAGTCCTCCAAATCCGCCCAAATCGCCTAAAACTTCAGGGCGATAAGTGGAGCGAACGGCATTTTTTATCAGCTGTACAGATTCATTTCCAGCATCTATATCAACGCCGGAATCTTTGTAAGTCATTTTTTCCATAAAATTTTCCTTTCAAAAAAAATTAAAGGGAGCAACGCTAAAAAAGTTTACTCCCTCCAAATTTTCAGTGTTCAATTAAAATTGTCTGATAACCTGAACCATTTCCCATTCAATAGGCGTTTCGTATCTATTGGCAATACCGCTGAAACCTTCGTCATTTGAAAATCTCATAACGTCGGATTGAGAATCATACCAAAATCTGTAGCCAAGATAACTGACTCTGCCATTTGGTTTAATCATTTTCAAAGTTACAAAAGTTGTATCGTTTGAACGTTCAACAGTTTCAGTCATAACGTAACATTCCCAGCCGGTAGTTTCTGAAGTTCCAACATAATGATCGTAAGCTTCAGCCGTGCCGCTAAAATTTAACGCAACGCCTAAAACGGCAACTGCCAAAAATTTTTTTAACATTTAAAATCACTCCTACGCGGTAACGCGAGTAAGCATTTCTCTATAAGCTTCCTCAACGCCGCCCATATCATGACGGAAACGATCTTTATCAAGTTTTTCGCCGGTTGAAACGTCCCAGAAACGGCAATTATCAGGCGAAATTTCATCAGCCAAAACAATTTTATCGCGTTCGTCGCGTCCAAATTCCAGTTTAAAATCAATTAAGTTAATATTTTTGGATTTAAGGAAGTTAATCAAAATTTGGTTTACGCAAAATGCAATGTGTTCAATGTCGTCAAGTTCATGAACGCGGGCAAGATCCATAACCATAATATGATAACGGTTTAAAAGCGGGTCGCCGAGTTCGTCATTTTTGTAAAAATATTCAAGTACAGGAGTTTTGAGCGGCGTACCTTCGGGAAGTCCCAAACGTTTTGCCAAACTTCCGGCGGCAACATTACGAACAACAACTTCAAGCGCAATCATTCTAAGCGATTTAACCACCATTTCACGGTCGCTGATTTTCTCTACAAAATGACTGGGAACGCCATGAGTTTTAAGCAGGTTAAAGAAAAACGCGCTCATTTCGTTGTTAATTGCGCCCTTACCTTCGATAGTGCCTTTCTTTTCGCCATTACCGGCGGTGGCGTCGTCTTTGAAGTACACAATTAATTTATCCGGTTCGTCAGTTTCGTAAACAATTTTGGCTTTACCTTCATAAAGCATTTTGGTTTTTTCCATTAAAGTCAGCTCCTTTAAACTTAAAATTTATTTAAAAATTATCTTCTGTGTTGAGGCGGTGGCGGTGGATAATGATTTGGTGGAGGCGGAGGAGGTGGCGGCGGTCTGTGTTGCCTTTCCCAATTTTCACGCGCCCAACGTTCACGCTCATAACGTTCATAGCGTTCACGTTCTTTTTCGCGTTCACGTCTTCCGGTAATGTGGTCTCTAAGTTTTGTCCATGCTCCCATTTCGACAATTTCAGCGTTATCAACGCTTACAGTTGCGGCTTCCGTTTCAGTAAAATTGAAAATGCTTAAAGCTACTGCCGCCGCTATTGCCAGTTTTTTCATTGTGAATCACTCCTTTTATAGGAGGGATTTATTTTTTGGTTTCAGCAAAGGCGCGTTTGACATATTCGGCTTTACTTTCGACTTCCTTAACCATATTTGCGCGGTAGTCTGCAAGTTTCTTTTGAAGTTTTTCATCTTGTAAAGCCAAAATTTCTGTAGCGAAGAGCGCGGCATTTTTTGCGCCGTTAATTGCCATTGTAGCAACGGGGACGCCGCTCGGCATTTGCACGGTACTTAAAAGCGAATCCCAGCCTTTAAGCGGTTCAGCGTTAATTGGTACGCCTATAACAGGTTTTGTAGTGTATGACGCTACAACGCCCGCCAAATGTGCCGCACAACCTGCCGCCGCTATAAAAATTTTTGCGTCCTTTTCGTTGCAACTTGTAACAAATTCTTTGACGCGTTCCGGTGTACGGTGTGCAGAGGCAACCGTTAATTCTACGTCAACGCCAAATTCGTTTAACAATTCTACGGCTTTTTTCATTACGCCCCAATCGCTGTCACTGCCCATTATTATTGCTACTTCCATTTCAAACCCTCCAGTTTGATTCTACAATAAAATCATTAGAAATTTGTTAAAAGTTTAATATTTTAGAGTTTTCTTGTCAACTTTTTAAAATTTTCATTTATTGGGAAATGTAATTTTATTTACTTAAAAATTTTGCGGTTTAATCATTGGGAAAAAATTTTTCAAGCGTTTCTTTATCTGAAGACTTGCCGAATTTACAGCCGATTAAAAATAAAATCAGCGAAACAGTTATACCGATTGTTATTTGGTGTAAGCCCAAGATTTTAAATCCTGCCGCTTGCGTCGCACAGTAAATTATTGTACCGCCTATCATTGAAAGCATTGCGCCCGCTTTATTTGCGCCTTTCCAGAATAAACCAAGTAAAAGCGTCCAGAAAAACGCAGTTTCAAGCCCGCCGAATGCAAACATATTTATCAGCCAAATTAAACTCGGTGGCGTCAACGCTATAAAAAATACTACGCCGCCAATTATCGCCGTTGTTGCCATTGACAACATTTTTAACTTTGAACTTTCGGTATTTGGCTTGTAGTGCATATAAACATCTTTGATAATCGCACTTGACGCAACTATTAAAAGTCCTGAAATTGTGGAAATTGACGCCGCCAAAGGTCCAATTATCGCCAAGCCAACTAATTCTATTGGCATAACCGTTACAATCGTTGTTGGAATGATATTATCAACGCCGCCGTAATCTTCCGGCGTACCGGGCAAAACGCCGTGAGCCAAAACTCCCGCAAAATTTATTCCAATATTCATAAATCCAACAACAACCGTACCGATTAACATTGCGCTATGCAAGCCCTTTGTATTTTTGTAGCTGATACCGCGCACGACCGATTGAGGCAGGGCGATTGTACAAATACCGACTAAAAGCCATTGAGTGAAATACAAGCCCAGCGGCATATTTCCGGCAGAAAACGGCTCCAACATTTCAGGGTTATTCGTTTCAATCGTCGTCATAATATTTTCGTAGCCGCCGCCGTATTGTAAAACGTAATTCAGCAGCAAAACTATTCCAACCATCATAATCAACGCACAGCAAGTATCAGTTATTGCAACTGCGCGAAAACCGCCGATTGACGTACAAATTACAACGATAAGCCCAAATAAAACTAAGCCAACCTCATAGCCGTAACCAGTGACAGTTGAAAATAATTTTGCTCCGCCGACAAATTGCGCCGTCATTGTTCCGCAGAAAAATAAAACTATTACGAACGCTGAAACTGCCGCCAAAAAATTTGAGTTGAATCTTTCACGAATTATATCAACAACTGTAACAGCGTTGAATTTACGCGCCAAAAGTGCAACGCGCTTGCCGAAAATTCCCAGTACCAAAAAAATTGCCGTAACTTGTACAACAGCCATATAAATCCAGCCGCATCCAATTTTATAAGCCATACCGGGACCGCCTACAAATGAACTAACCGAGCTGTAAGTTGCAACTGTCGTCATTGCAAGTACAAAGCCACCTAAATTTCTGTTGCCGATAAAATAACTGCCGACAAAATTTTTACCGGCTTGCTTGTGACGAACAAAAATGCTTATTCCTACCATTACCGCCATAAAAAGTAACAGTGGCAAAAGGGCGATGATATTTCCTTCATTTGTCATCGTCATCACCGCCCAAATCAATATCTTTGAAAATTTTGTGGCTCAAAATGTAACTTGCACAAATTGCAAAAATCCAAACGCCTACTGAACCGGCAACCGCCCAAAGTGGCAGATGAAAAATTTTCACGTCAACTGACATTAAACCGAATCCCGCAATAAGCCAAAAAATAATCAGCAAGGCAAGTGCAACGCCCGTGTAAATGGCTTCGCGTCTTACCACGCTGAATTTTTCTGCCTCTGTCATTTTTTGCTTAAAATTTAAAATTTTAGCCAAATTAATACACCTCCGGTCTTGTTCACTAAGGATACAAGCTAGAAAAATTTAAAAACCTCAAAAAGCATAGCGTCCAAATGGTACGCTTGCAAATTTACTAAAACTTCATATTGTTGCCGCGTTTAATTGCTATTATTGTTGCTGAATTTTTCACAACATCGAAGCGACTTGTAATTGTAATGTTAAATTCCGGCTCATAAAAGGAAAGTTGAAATGGATCTGTCGCCGAGCCTTCAGATACTGCTTGTCTCAAAGTCTCTTGAAAATTTTCATCTTTAATAAGCGAATCAATCATAGCCGCTACAACGTCGTGATTAATTCGGCTGTCTTTGAGCTTTTTAATTTGTTTTAAAACAACATCAGAAAAAATAATTTCCAAATTCATCCCTCCTGCGAAGTGGAATTATACTTTAGTTAATGAAATTTCGTCAATAAGTTTGCCGTCGGGAAGGAAACATTTTACGGTTAAAATTTTGTCGTCAACTTCCAACGTCAAATAATTGTCAGTTTCAGGTTGCGGCGCAATTACTTTATCCAATACGTGATCAATCCAAATTCCGGGATAACGAACATCTCCGCTTAAGCCCGTCATAATGTAAAGCGTACCTGTTGGATCTTTTTTAAAATTTTTTATACGCCAACGGTTGCGGTAAGTGTGCAAATGTGCGCTGAAAACTAAATCAAATCCCAAATTTTCAAATTCCGGCATAAAATACGCTCCAACGTCTGAAAAACCTTCCTTGCGCTCGGGATGTCCATGAAGTCTGTACTGCAAAACGTCTTTATGAATCAGCGCAATTTTCCATTTCTTTGAAGTTTTTGCAGCGTCTTCGCGCAGCCACTTTTTTTGAACTTCAACCATATTTGGTGTATACTGCGCCAACTCCTGCCATTGACTGTCCAAAACTACAAAATGTGCTTGTCCATAATCAAAAGAATAAAACCTGCGCGAAAAATTTTCAACGCCGTTATCAGGTACAGCAAAATAATTCAGATAGGCAATAGGCATTTTGTCTTCCCAATTTCGGTCGTAACATTCATGGTTGCCCATTATAGGAACGAACGCCAAATTTTTTAGCAGCGGTTCAGCTTGATTCATCCAGTTTTGCCATTGGTAGGTAGCTTCGCCGCAGTCAACAATATCGCCAATATCAATAAAAAATTCAGCGTCGGAATTTCTTTCAAAGGCGGCGCGGATTAATTCGCCCCAATATCCATAATCTCTAGATTGAGAATCTGAAACAACAATGGCTTTAAATTTTTTGTCGGAAGAAGTTTTAAAATTGCCCGCGCCAATTAAATTTTCGCCGTCATAAATTTTAAAATTATATTCAGTGTCAGGCGAAAGATTTTCAATTTGCGCGGTGTACTGGATATTTTCTCTTTGGTCGTATGTAAAACTTGAATCGATGGCAGGAATTTTCACGCCGTTAATTTCAACTGCAGGCGCAGAAAATTTGGCGTCACTTTCCCACATTATACAGCGGGAATTTTCAGAATTTGAAGTTATAATTTGGCGAAGGTACTTTACATTTGGATTTTTGAAAATTTCGTCGCAACCTGCAAAAAAACTTCCGCCCGTCAAAATGGCGGCGGCTTTTATAAATTCGCGTCGATTTATTTTTTTCAAATTAGTGCCTCCAAATTTTTAATTTAATTTAATTTTTTTTATATGTACTTTTCTTTCAGTCGCGAAAGAAAAGTACCAAAAGAACGCTTTTTAATGGCGCGTCAGGGTTTCTCGGGTAAACGTAATTTCTACTTCGATTATCTACCCTAGTTTCTTTTATTCTTAGTCTTCCCCTCTATCTGAAACCGATGACGCGCCAAATGTTCCAGTCATTATTTTTTATCCCTAACACCTAACAGCTAATTCCTAAAATCTAAAATAAAAGTTGTTCCTTTGCCAAGTTCACTTTCAACGCTGATTTTTATCCCGTGCTTATCTGCTATAAATTTTGATATTGACAAGCCCAGCCCCGCAGAAATTTTATCTTCGTCAGACTTCGCCCGCGCTTTATCAACTCTATAAAATCTGTCAAAAATTCTTTCCAGATTTTCCGGCGCAATTCCAATTCCACTATCAGAAATTTTTACAACTGCCTTATCGCCGAAATTTTCCAGCGTCACAAAAACTTTATCTTTGCTGTAAATCAGCGCGTTATCAATGAACGCGGCGAACATCTTTTTTAAAAATTCTGCGTCTCCAACAATTTCAAAAGTTTTATCGTTCGTAAATTCAACGCGTGAATTTTGAAAACTTTCAACAGCAGATTTTAAAACTTCGTTAATTTCAACCGGCGATTTTTTTAATATTTGAGTTCCGGCATCTGCGCGAGCCAAAAATAAAAGATTTTCAACAAGGTACTGCATATTTTGAGCAGACTTTTTAATTTCGGCGGTTGCCTCCTCAAGAATTTCTTTATCTTCCGCGCCGTATTTTTCCAACATATCAGCATAGCCGCGAATAACAGTAATTGGCGTCCGTAATTCGTGCGAAGCGTCGGCGATAAATCTTTGTTGTTGGACAAAACCCTCTTCAAGCCGTTCAAGCATTTTATTAAGACTTATTGAAATTTCATTAACTTCATCTGCGAAATTGCCAACATTCAGGCGTTTGTTCATACTTCCAACTGAAATTTCTCGAGCAGTTTTCGTAACTTGCCCCAACGGTTTCAAAATTTTTCTGCCTAAAATATTTCCTGCCATTACTGCCAGCCCCAATCCTATTAAATCTGCAAAAAAAATCGCCCATAACAAATAGCGTATATACTGTTTTTCAAATGTTATTGTTCGCAAAAATTGAAAATGAAATGTTTGCCCGCCAACTTCCAGCGGTAAATCTTTGTAGTAGAAAAAACTGTGCGGCGTCTCCATTAAAATATATTTGTCGCTTGCCCAAAACGGCGGATTTTTTCTAACAAACTTAAACATTTTGTCAGTTGCCGTAAAGTGCGGATTAGTATCAAAAATAACCTTTCCGCCGTCGTCAGTCGCTCTAAAAATTACACTCGGCAAAATATCAATATCAAAAAAATTTTCGTCAATCGTCTGAACTGTAGAAACTTTTTTAGTAATTCTATCAACAGAATCATCAATGGCGCGTTCGGCTTGATGATGGAACAAAAAATAAATTCCCGCCGTCGTTCCAATATTTATCAAAAACAAAGTTGAAAATAAAATCAGCCCGTAAGTTATATTTATTTGCGTGGAAATTTTTTTGCGGCGCAGTCTCTCAATCACGGACGACATAGCCGACGCCCCGTACCGTGTGAATGTGTCTTTCGTCGTACTTGTCGTCAATTTTTGTACGCAGGTAACTTATATAAACGTCCACAACATTTGTATTTCCATAAAAATCATAACCCCAAACGCGCTGTAAAATTTGATCCCGCGTCAAAACGTTTGGCTTATTCTCCACCAAATATTGAAAAAGTTCAAATTCCTTGTGCGTCAATTCGACAAGTTCGCCATTAACTTGCACTTCGTAGCGGTCGGGATAAAGCAAAACATTTCCAACTATCAAGCGTTTTTCATCCTTGCGGGGTTCTTCATTACGGCGGCGCAAAATTCCACGAATACGCGCCAAAACTTCTTCACTTGCAAACGGCTTTGTTACATAATCATTCGCGCCAATATTCAAGCCGTCAACTTTATCTTTAACGTCGTCTCGCGCAGTCAGCATTATTATCGGTACGTCGCTAAGTTCACGAACGCGGCGGCAAATTTCCAGCCCGTCCATATCCGGCAACATTACATCCAGCAACACTAGATCATATTTTTCTTGGATAATTCTTTCATAAGCGCGTTTGCCGTTTTTTTCTATCGCAGTTTGAAACCCTTCCTTTTCAAGATATATCTGTAAAAATCTTGCAATTTGTTTTTCGTCTTCGACTATAAAAATTTTCGGTTTCTCGTCCATTTCCAACACCTCCATAAAAATTTTACAACAAAAAAGCGGCGATTGAAATACCGCCGCCAATTTTTAATTTAATTTTAATAAATTTCGTTTTTGAATTATTTGATACGTACCCTAATTGGATTTTTCTTTGCTTGATGCTATTTCAATGTTTACAAATTTAGATAAATGTTTTTGTTGTAAGAATAAACAATAAAACTTATTCTTTATAGACAATTTTGATCCGTTATTTTATAATTTTACGAAACAATATTATGGCAGTCGGTTACTTTAGAGTTTTTTCATTTGAACAAAACGAAGAATGCCATTTTAATGAATTGAAAAATTTCATCCATTTCAAGGCGGTAAAAATAATGACTGAAAATCTTTACCCGCTCCCCAATAATTGGCGTTGGGAAAAATTAGAAAATGTAGCTAAATGGAGTTCCGGCGGAACGCCTTCAAGAAAAATTCCCGAATATTATTGCGGTGATATTGCTTGGCTGAAAACCGGCGAATTAAATGACGGCTACATTTTGGACACTGAAGAAAAAATTTCTCAAGACGCTTTGAAAAATTCCAGTGCCAAAATTCATCCCCAAAATACCGTTGTTATTGCAATGTATGGCGCAACCATTGGCAAAGTTGGAATATTAAAAATTGAGGCGGCGACTAATCAAGCTTGCGCCTGTGCTGTATGTAATTCAAATATTTACTTCAAATATTTATTTTATTATGCACTTTCACAAAAAGAAAATTTTATAAGAAAATCCAGAGGCGGCGCACAACCTAACATATCTCAAGAAATAATAAAAAATTTTCCAATTCCAGTGCCACCGCTCGCCGAACAAAAAAGAATTGCCGCGCTGTTGGATTCACTTTTTGAAAAACTTGACGCGGCAAAATCTATCGTGCAAAAAATTTCTGACGGCTACGAATTGCGCCGCGCCGCTATTCTATATCGCGCTTTTACCGGCAAACTCACTGAAAATTTTCGCGCAGAAAACGGGCTGACTTTTAACGATTGGCAAGAAAAAACTTTAAGCGATTTACTTTTGCCAATGGAAACCAGACGACCTACAGGCGAAACTTTCCGCTACATTGATATTGATTCTATTGACAACAGGCGGCAAGTTGTAAAAGCTCCAAAAATAATTGAAACGGCAAAAGCTCCGAGCCGTGCAAGCCGCGCCGTTGATTCTGACAATGTTTTATTTTCTATGGTTCGCCCGTATTTGAAAAATATTGCGCTGATTGACGACAATTTAAAAGATTGTATCGCGTCAACAGGGTTTTTTGTTTGTCGGTGCAATGAAAATATTTTGCCCAAATTTCTTTATAATTTTTTGCGTTCGTTGGACACTATAAATTATTTGATGCAATTTATGAAGGGTGATAATTCGCCTTCAATACGTCAAGAAAATTTTTTAGGTACACCAATAAACTTGCCGTCGGTTGATGAACAAAAAGAAATTGTCCGTATCCTTGAAAAATTACTTGCAAACGAACAACGCACTAAAGAAATTGCTGAAAATGTTTTGCGGCAAATTGACGCGCTGAAAAAAAATATATTGACGCGGGCTTTTCGTGGTGAATTTTTTACTAACGATCCCGCAGAAATAAACATTACAGTGATTTCTGGATTTTATGACGCTTTAAGGACATCTGAAGAAAAAATTTAAAATCAATGCTGAAGATGATTTTAAAAATACGGAAGGAATTTTTATCAATAGTCATTTCAAGCGAAAAAATTGCAACCACATTTTTTGCAAGCCACTTGTTAATTTGTCAAAGTCAAGTAAGTTTTTGCGGATTGTCTAAGATGCGAAGAATTTTATCAAACGAAATTTGCAAGATTGTATATAAACGTTTCGGATTTTTCGCTTTCTCATTTCCGTTATAAAAATCATCAAAAAAATCTTTAGGAGTTTTATTGGGAGATATTTTTGAATAATCAATACATGTCAAATTATCCCGTAGCATTGTTAAAATATTGTAAATATCTGCTGGCGTTGAAGTCATTCTTGCTGTTGCGTGATCGCTATCTTCATCAAAGGGATTTGATACTATTTTGACTACTGACGTTTTTAATAAATTTGTCGCTCCTTTGACGTACAGAACACTTGAAAATGGATGAATAATTTGTAAAGGCTATATGTATCACTAATCATATTGCCTTTACTTTCTCTCCAAATTTTTCTACATTCAAAACCATTAACCAAAATGGTCAATTTTATCCTATTACTGTTAGAAAACTTAATTCTGTTGAACAGGGATTAGTAGAAGATTACTTTAAATATGGCATTATCGACGGACATCATCGTTTTCATATTGCCAAAGATCGTAGTTAAACTGAAAATTTGCTTCTTGAAACATTTGAAAAAAATAGTATATCAGTTATTCCCCTTCCTTTGCCGGATGTTCACTTTTTTGATCAATCTGACAAAGTTTTCTATGAAGTTGCCAAATTTTGCAATGCTCCGCTTGTTGTCGGTAATTTGAAACATTTTCCGAATGATGATTGTATTACTACTGTTTCAGACTATTATGAATTCATTACAAACAGTCATCCAGTACATAAAATTTGCACACTTTCGAGATGTATTTTCAAAAAAAGAAAAAGCCGCCATTTTGGGCGGCTGATTTTTTATTTTGAATAAACTATTTTTAAAAAAGTCTGTGGAGATTCCAACGCCGAGTGCAATAAATTTTGTTTTTTCAATGAAACATAAATAGCGGCAGCCGCTGCTTGACAGTTTAGAGATTTTTGGGGATTGAATACAATATCAGTAAAGGCATCGTAGTTTAAAATTTCTTCGCGCAAGTCTTCATTCTGATTAAGAGCGTTGATATACAACCAATTATAAAAAAATGTAACCGGATTTAAAGGAAAATTTTTGCCAAAGAATGACAAACCGGTTATTTTCCCGCTATTCTTTAAGCGCGTATCCTTTTTTGCGGCAATAGAAGGCTTATCGAGTAAATCTGTATACGGTCCGCCGTATTCAAAAATTTTACCGCCTTGATAAGCTGTCTCAACCGAAAAAGTTTTACCGCCGAAATTCATCATTAAATTGAACGCACTTAATTTCACGCCAAGTTCATTTTCAGATTTACTTGAAATTTCCAGAATATTTTTGTTTGGATAACTAGCTAAATAATTTTGATGAAGGCTCTGGATACATTTGCGTTTCTGACTCAATGCAAAGCCGCTATACCATTGAAATTCTATATTTTTTTGAACAAATAATTTTTTATCAAGTGATACTTCAAATACTGGTCTCATTGCCATTTTTCATCATTCCTTTCCTACTTATCTTTGCATGGATTCTATGGCAATTTTATGTTCACCGTAATCAACCATTCCTGATGGAAAAACATTCGCATCTGCATAACCAATTTTACCATCCATCGTAAGAACGCACCATTGATGTTTCCATTCATTTTCATTTACATGTTGCCATTCAAATCCCATGAATTCTAAAACTAAACCAAGACTTCGTGTGGTACCGGCGCATGTGAAATTTCCAGAAATGAATACTCCGTACGGTGTTCTGTAGTATTTTTTTGAATCAGCTCCATACTTCCCTTTCATAGCATATTGAGCAACTATTTCGGCGGCAGCCCGAACTTTTTGCAAATCTGTTTTATAATTGGGATTGCTCATTATTCGATTAGCTATGGATTTCGCAACTGCATCAGCTTGCGCTGCTTGTTCTGCTGTAATATTTTCATTGTAGTATTGGTGATTTGAAGATAACGATACTTTATTTTGTGACCTTGTATTTTTTACTGAAGTTTCATTTTCTGTAATGTGAACCAATAATCTTGTATGAAAAAGTTGTCCATTAATTTTCGTGAAAGCATCAATATAAACATCGCCGGGTTTAATACAACGAATTGCAAATACATTTGGCTCTTTTTCAATCAATTCTACAATTTCTTTATTGCTTGCGTTGTAAATAGTATTGGGATTATTGAGACTAATAATCGTACCAATCGGACAGTATTTTTCTTGAACATTTCCGGCGGCATTCCCAATGGGTTGATTAAGCAATAAAAAGAAACAAGATACTGCTAACATAATCAAAGTTACAAATCGTTTCATAATATCTTCTCCCTTCAGGCTTGATAATAATTTTTACTAAATCATTTACTAAATATATTTTAGCAAATAATCGGAGTTAATGTTATAAAAACTATGCAAAAAACTGCTTTTTTGAAAATTTAATTTTTTTCCGTACAGTTACGAGGAAAGTTAGTAAAAATGTAATTTCAATCTTTGCTTATTGCGTAAAAAACTTTAGCCCTCAAAATTTGAATTTGTATATTGGTACATTGCAAGTTTTAAATAACAAGGAATTTCAAGCAGTTAGAGATATTCAATATTACATTCAAGATTATTTTTTTCTGAATAGTGATGACGATGGGATTTTTTATCCAATAATGAGAAAATTTTTATCGTTGGGGGGCGGCGGTTGTTGTACTGGAGCCGGATTATATTAGAGAGTTTGTCTTATTTAAAACAGGCATTTCACCTTGTCTGAAAGAAATTCCTTTTTTGCACAGTTTTCATAATTCCAAAAATTCTTAAGTGATAAAATTTAAATTAACCTGCAAGGGTACGGAGACATTCCGTCGGTTAAGTCCAGTATTAAAACATTTGATTCTGGTATTCGCCATTTTGTAGAAATCTTCTTAAAAATGAAGTTTCTGATATTTCGTTGTACGACCACGCTATTGACTGCATCGCTTTTAGAATTTGCATACTTTTTGTAAAACAGCTGACAATTATTTAGTAAAATATAACTACAAAAGATGTTGGTAATTTTTGAAAGGATGGCTGATTTGGAAAAAATACTTGAATCCGTGTTTAAATTTTATTGAAAACGGCAATTATCAAGCTTGCAAAAATTTGTACATTAAAATGGTTAAAATCTTAAAAATCACCTACTTAAATTTTCATCCTATACACTTATAAACTTCGGAGAAACATTATTTTAATTTAATCAAGGAGATGATTATTTTGGCTACGCAACAGGAAGTTATCAAAAAATTTGTCGAATCTCTCGATAAAACTAATCTTAGAGGAACAGCGGCTGTAGATGAGGCAGTTCGTGCGTGTTCAAGTTTTACAAGCTATAGCGATTTGATGGAACATTTTTTAGCGGACAGAAATAACGCTTCAAGCGGTGATGATTTTCTCAAACGTTATTGCGGAATTAACCTTGACAACGCGGACACTGGAGCAATTACCGGCTCTGACGCGGGCGGAAAAACTGTTAAAACTGCTGAATCCATTGTACTTGAATCTGGTAACAGTACTTCAGTTTATCCGCCAAGCAACAGTTTCAGTTACAAAGGTTTAACCGTTAATGTACCAAATGCAAGTAAACTTAATGACGCACAAAAAAATATTATCGCAGGGATTTATACTTGGTGGCTTAAAGGCGGTCTTGATCTTATTGAACAAACTTACGGAATCAGCTTTTCTGATAATGATACCACTTGTAAAACAATTAATGTTGATTTTGATATGGGAAGTAATTCTAATCTAACCTATGTATGGAATTGGAACAGTTCGGTTACTACGATACACATTAACAGTAGTTTATATCAAAATCTCCAAAACTCCGATGCAAATGGAGCAGGTGACTTACCAAGTACTCCAAATCTGGATCGTATCATAGCATATGGTCTTTCCAGACCGCTTATGCGTGCTAAGATAAACTACGAAGATAATTTACCAAGTACTATAGGCAAAGGAATTTCCGTTCTTATAGACGGTTATGATGATAAAGGGAAAAATGAGATTTTAGAATTAGTGAACGATTCAACTAAAATATCACGATATTCTATTTCAAATAATACACTTGATACTGGTATTCACGGTGATGATAATTATGATTTTGCTATGGGATATATGCTCCTGCGTTATCTTGCAAAACAAACGGCAGATTCAACAACTGTTGAAATTAATATTCCTGCGGACGCTTTGGAGTACAACGGGCATAGTTACAAAATTTATCAAGACGGTATGACTTGGCAAGAAGCTAAAAAATATTGTGAAGATATGGGCGGGCATTTAGTCACAATAACTGATGAATCTGAACAAACATTTGTCAAAAGTTTGTTGGAAAATGAACAAACGCCAAAAAACAGCTACTGGATGGGTGGTTATCAAGACCAATATGGGAATTGGAATTGGATTACCAATGAAAAATTTACTTTTAGTGCTTGGGCACCTGGATTGCCAGATGACGCTGGAGAACCGGAAAACTATATTATGATGTATAACGCTATAAATCCAGCAAGACCAACTAATAAAATTGGCGAATGGAATGACATCAGAGAAGATGGCGTATGCAATGGAACTCAAAAAAACGAGCCATTTTTTGGAGTTCAAAATTTTGGATTTATTTGTGAATGGGAGACTTCAAAAGATACTGTTTCTATTGAATATACTCCTGAAGACCTCGCCAACAATTTAAGTGCGTTAAATTCTGTTTTGGAAATTGGCAAGGGTACTGATAAAAAACCGTATGACAAAACAAACGACCTTTCTGTACAAATTGCCAAAAGTGAAATTGATTTTATTCGTTGGCTCGGTAAAGTTTGGGGCGCAATGACACGTTATGAACACGACGCAAACGGGAATGTTGTTTTAGACAGCAACGGTGATCCTAAAAAGGATACTTCTACGACTAAAACGGTAATTAACGCAGGGTATAACACTATTTTAGAACTTGATACTGTTTTCAAATCTGTAAAAAATATATCGAGTGGAAAACTTGGTGCAGGTGAGATAACCAATGAACTTACAAAAATTGGAAATAGTATTGCCAAAATTGTTAATTATCTCCAACAATTAAAGAATGGCAATCCAAATGGCGGTTTTCTTAATAGTACGGTATCATCTTCGCTTGGAATTGTAACAAATGTAATTACTTGTATCACGGATGGAGCAAGTTTTCCGGAAGTTCAAGGTATTGTAAATAATGCTGTCAATCTTCTTGAACAGGCAGTAAAAACAGGCGTAGACGGAATTTGGAAAAATACAAAATTTGGCGATTGGCTGGCTAATAATGTCGCCGGACAAAAAGTATCTAACTTCGTGAAAAATGGTAAAGTTGGTACCGTTACGACGGCGATTACTTGCTTATTTACTGCCGTTGATAAATTTACGAAAAACTCTACCCAATATGCAATAGATGGCGTTCCAAAATCCACAGCGTTTGCCAACAGTTGTATTGACGCAATAAGCGGAATTGTCAACACTTTGTCAAATACATACTTAAAAAAACTTATAGGAATTGATGCAGATACTATCTTTCAGGGAGTTCATACTGTAGCCGCAGCTATTAAATTTGGAATTCAACACGTGGCTGCATGGGCAACTGGAGGAGACACAAGCCAAATTCAATTTACTACAACCGACAAAACATTTACTGATTTAATTGGCGGCGCACTTAAAGATTTGATAACTGGAACTACTGAATATGAGTACGTCTTCAACGAAAAAAATAAAAAGAAAATCTACACAATAAAAGGCAATAATCATATTACAAATTTTGGTTCTCAATGTACGATAAATGCGGGCGAAGGAAACGACACCGTATTTTGTCACGAAGGTACACAACAAAACTACGTTGACGGCGGCAACGATAACGATATAATTTTTCTTTACGGTGCGTCAAATAAAGTTTATGGCGGCTATGGCAATGACAGTTTAACTATTTACAGTGATGGAAAAACTCCATTGAGTGGCAATATCATTGATGGCGAAAATGGAGACGATATTATTTTAATTGATGGCAGTCGTGCTAATTCTAAAGGAAGAACTTCAAACACAATAATTGGTAATTCAGGTGATGATATTATCATTTTGGAAAATACAAAAACTGATAATGTTATTTGGTATAACAACGGTGATGGTGATGATGTTATTTTTGGCTGCGATACGAATGATACAATAAAAATCAATAAAAGCGACTATACATCTAAAATTGAAGGAAGTAATATAAAAATAAAAATTGGTGAAGGCTCAATTATTCTTATGGACGCCAAAAGTAAAACTCCAAAAATTATTAAAACTAATGAAGATATGTTCCCTTTGGGCGTTATTGCCGATAAAAAACAAACTACCCTTACTGTTAAAAATGAATTTCGCGCAGGCAGCATATCACTTGATAATTATTCGGCAACATTTACCAAAGTCGATGCTTCAGGATTGGCGAAAACTCAAACTATAGAAATTTCCGGCAATTCGGCTATAAACTCAATTAAAGGTGGTAAAGGTGATGATATAATTCGTGGATATGCGGGCAACGATACATTGATTGGCGGCGAAGGTAATGATATGCTTTTTGGCGGCGCAAACAATGATTTACTCAAGGGAGGAACAGGCGCAGATACAATAAATGGCGGTAACGGCAATGATACTCTCACTGGTAGCACAGGCAAAGATATTTTTGTTTACGAAAGTGGCAGTGATATTATTACCGACTACAAATCCGGCGAAGATAAAATTAAACTTAATC
>ERZ842401.1351-NODE-1351-length-35260-cov-53.915438_pt1 | contig 35260 bp, 21 predicted proteins | sample MGYA00521270_ERZ842401 | MGnify/ENA primary metagenome ERZ842401 (study PRJEB31892, sample SAMEA3878208) | bioreactor metagenome | biome: Moose rumen | place: Sweden | collected 2011-10 | study: EMG produced TPA metagenomics assembly of the PRJEB12797 data set...
AACGCCGTCACGAGCTGAGTAAGTCAATATAAGTCTTGATGGCCTGTTCTATTTCGCTGACGAGGATATACTCGTCGGCACTGTGGCTGCGTGACGACTCGCCGGGACCGAGCTTCAGCGACGGGAACGGCATCAGCGCCTGGTCACTGAGCGTAGGCGACCCAAAGGGCGTCATGCCAAGCTGCAGACAGCGCTGCACTAACGGATGGTCGTCGGCAATGTGCGACGACGACAGGCGGAACGAGCGCGCCTTCAGCTCGCACTTCTTCATCTGCTTCTGCAGGAAGGCGAAGAGGTATTCATTCTGATAATACTCATTGGTACGCACGTCGATGACAAAGCGGCACTCGTCGGGAACGACATTATGCTGGGTGCCGCTGTTGATGACCGTCACCGTCATCTTCGTAGGCCCGAGCAGGGGGCTGACCTTGCGGAAACGGTAGTCGCGAAGCCAGAGCAGGTCGTCCAGCGCCTCATAGATGGCGTTGACGCCTTCGTCGCGGGCGGCATGACCGCTCTTGCCGCGGGCAATGCCGTCAATGACCATCAGTCCCTTCTCGGCGATGGCGGGCTGCATACCGGTAGGCTCGCCGACGATGGCCACATCAATAGGCGGCAGCTCCGGCAACGCCAACGAAAAGCCGTTGGCTCCGCCGACCTCCTCCTCGCACGAGGCGAGGAACACGAGATTATAGGGCATGGACAAACCATGCCCACGCAAGACTTCTGCAGCGGGGGCGGGTTGTTCGCGCTGCGCGGTTTGCCCGCGCAGCACACGGTACGCCTGCAGCAGGCTGACCAGCCCGCCGCCGCAGTCGTTGCTGCCCAAGCCATACAGGCGGTCGCCGTCAATGGTAGGCGTAAAGGGGTCGCGGGTCCAGGTGCTGACGGGCTTGACGGTGTCTATGTGCGCATTGAGCAGCAACGTCGGCTTGGCCGCATCCAGTTCTTCCTGAATCAGGAGATTGTTGCCGATACGCCGTACTGGCAGCCCATAACTGTCGATGAAACCGGCCAAAACATCCGCCGCAGCCTGTTCGTCGCGGCTGACCGAAGGGGTGCTGATGAGGGCTTTCAGCAGCTCGACGGCATCGAGTGTGTATTGATGAATATCCATAAATTGGTGCAAAATTAAAAAATAATTATGAAATATGAACCATGAATTATGAATTATTTTGTACCTTTGCACCTAATTTAATAAGAGAGAGATTATGCAGACGAACGTTCACATGTCAGTGCTGGTGCACGAACAGGCTAAGAAGTATGGCAGCCGCGAAATGCTGGTATACCAGGATTTCGGTGGCAAGGAGTGGAAATCATTATCGTGGAGCGAAGTGTCGGCAACGGTCAAGCAGGTGTCCAATGCCCTGTTGAACATGGGTGTCAAGGTGCAGGAGAACATCGGCATCTTCTCGCAGAACTCGGTACAATACATCGAGTGTGACTTTGCCGCCTGGGGCATCCGCGCCGTCACCATCCCGTTCTATGCCACGTCGTCCGAGCAGCAGATACAGTTTATAGTCAACGATGCCAAGATCCGCTTCCTCTTTGTGGGCGAACAGGAACAGTACGACAAGGCACACCGCATCTTCTCGCTGTGTCCGACATTGGAGCGTATCATCGTCTACGACCCGACGGTCGCCATCGCCGACAACGACCCCAGCGCCATCCACTTCAGCGAACTGCTCAAGCTGGGTGAGAACCTGCCGCGCCAGACGGAGGTGGAGAAGCTGCAGCAGGAGGCCACGTTCGACGACATCGCCAACATCCTCTATACCAGCGGTACGACGGGCGACTCGAAGGGTGTCATCCTGACGCACGGACAGTTCCATGCCGCCTTCGAGGCCAACAACAAATGTGTGCCGGTAGGCGAGAAGGACCGCGTCATGAACTTCCTGCCCTATACACATATCTTTGAACGCGGCTGGGCCATACTCAGCCTCACAGAGGGTGCTACGATGATTGTCAACACCCATCCGCAAGAGGTCCAGCAGTCCATGCGTGAGACCCATCCCACCTGTATGTCGGCGGTGCCGCGCTTCTGGGAGAAGGTATATATGGGCGTCATGGACAAGATAGACCGCTCCAGTGCCGTGCAGCGCAAGCTGTTCAGGCATGCGCTGGCCGTAGGCCGCAAGCATAACATCGAGTACCTCAGCCTGGGCAAGAAGCCACCCATGGCCCTGCACCTGGAGTATGAGATGCTCAACCGCACCATCTTCTCGCTGGTACGCAAGGAGCTGGGACTGGAGAATGCCCACTTCTTCCCCACGGCGGGTGCGCACGTCTCGACGCATGTCGAGGAGTTCGTCCACTCCATCGGCATCAACATGGTGGTGGGCTACGGCCTGACGGAGAGTCTGGCCACGGTGAGCTGCAACCACCTGGGCGACCCCTGGACGGTAGGCTCCGTCGGCATCCCCATCGAGGGCATCGACATCAAGGTCAGCGAGGAGGGTGAAATCCTGCTGAAGGGTCCGACGATCACCATCGGCTACTATAACCGTGACGACCTGACGAAGGCGGCCTTTACCGACGACGGCTACTTCAAGACGGGCGATGCCGGCTACCTGAAAGGCAACGAGCTGTTCCTGACGGAGCGCATCAAAGACCTCTTCAAGACCTCGAACGGCAAGTATATCGCACCGCAGATGATAGAGTCGAAGCTGCTGGTCGACAAGTTCATCGACCAGATAGCCGTCATTGCCGACGAGCGCAAGTTCGTGTCGGCACTCATCGTCCCCGTCTACGCCCTGCTGGAAGAGTATGCCAACGGCCACGGCATCGCCTTCAGCAACCACGAAGAACTCTGCAGTCACCCGCAGATCATGGCCATGATGAAAGAGCGCATCGACACCCTGCAGCAGCAGCTGGCCCACTACGAGCAGGTGAAGCGCTTCACCCTGCTGCCCAACCCGCTGTCGATGGCCAAGGGAGAGCTGACGAACACCCTCAAGATACGCCGCCGCGTGCTCAATGAGAACTATAAGGAACAAATCGAGAAAATGTATCTCGATTAGTTCCAAATGAGAAATGAGAAATGAAAAGTGAGAAATGTAAATGAAAAATGAGAAATGTCCGATTCGCGAGATAACATTATTGTAGAAAAATCTGAGAGGTTTGCGGATAGAATTACAAAAATGTACAGGTATCTTTCCGAAAAGCGTTCAGGTGACAAAGACATGTTGAAACAGATTGTCCGTAGTGGAACAAGTGTTGGCGCTAACGTGTCCGAGGGACAATATGCTCAGACAAAAGCGGATTTTCTCACCAAGATGACAATTGCTCTGAAAGAAGCTAACGAGACTAGGTTTTGGTTGAAACGACTCTATTCTTATGGCTCTTTGAGCGATAAGGAATTCGAATCCATCATAAAAGACAGTGAAGAAATCATCAGTATATTAACAATAATAACAAAAACAACGAAAGAGAATTTGAAGAATGACGGAAAACAGTGATGTGTAGTGTGTAAATTTCTGGGAATGTCATTTCTCATTTTTCATTTACATTTCTCATTTAAAAGATATGATAACAACTGACCAGTTAAAGGACATATTAGACAGAGCCGACTCCCTGTACAAGTACTTGAAGATAGACGAGAAGCGCATGGAGTACGAGGAGGAGGACCTGCGCACGCAGGCACCGGACTTCTGGGAGGACCGTGAGCGCGCCGAGGAGCAGATGAAGAAGGTGAAGGGCATCAAGAAATGGCTTGACGGCTACCAGGAGGTGCGCACGGCTGCCGACGAGCTGCAGCTGGCCTTCGACTTCTACAAGGAGGAGATGGTCACCGAGCAGGAGGTGGAAGAAAACTACCAGCGTGCCATCAAGGCTATCGAGGACCTGGAGCTCAAAAACATGCTGCGCCAGAAGGAGGACCCCATGGAGTGCGTGCTGAAAATCAACAGCGGCGCCGGTGGTACGGAGGCTCAGGACTGGGCACAGATGCTGATGCGAATGTACCAGCGCTGGGCAGAGGCTCATGGCTACAAGGTGAGCATCGCCAACCTGCAGGACGGCGACGAGGCCGGCATCAAGAGCGTCACCATGCAGATAGAAGGCGGCGACTACGCCTACGGCTACCTGAAGAGCGAAAACGGCGTGCACCGCCTGGTGCGCGTCAGTCCCTACAATGCCCAGGGCAAGCGCATGACGTCGTTTGCATCGGTCTTCGTCAGCCCGCTGGTCGACGACACCATCGAGGTGTATGTAGACCCTGCCAAGCTGTCGTGGGACACCTTCCGCAGCAGCGGCGCCGGAGGACAGAACGTCAACAAGGTGGAGTCGGGCGTACGCCTGCGCTACTGGTATACCGACCCCGACACGGGCGAAGAGGAGGAAATCCTCATCGAGAATACCGAGACCCGCGACCAGCCCAAGAACAAGGAGCGTGCCATGGCCCTGCTGCGCTCGCAACTCTACGACCGCGCCATGCAGAAGCGCCTAGAGGCCCAGGCCAAGATTGAGGCTGGCAAGAAGAAGATAGAGTGGGGCAGCCAGATACGCAGCTACGTCTTCGACGACCGTCGTGTCAAGGACCACCGCACCAACTACCAGACCAGTGATGTCGACGGCGTCATGGACGGCAAAATCGACGATTTCATCAAGGCATACCTGATGGAATTTCCTTCTATAGACAATGAGTAATTAGTAATTATGATTTGACTGGAAGCGGAACAATAACGGAAGAAGAGAAAAGAATTAAAATAAATGTTTAATGCAAATGAGCCTTTGGTAGTGGCATGTGTAATCATAATTACTCATTACTAATTACTCATTACTAATTTGAAATTACTATGAACAAGAAAGTAAATGTAAAGCGTGAGGCTTATGCCAAGAAACAGGAAGAACAGGGCAAGAAAGTAGTGATGTGGATATTCGGCGGACTCATCGTCCTCGCCATCATCTACATGCTTTGGACACTCTCAATGATGGCATAATGGCTTTGGAGATTGAACGCAAATTCCTCGTGCTTGACGATTCGTACAAGCACGAGGCTTTTAAGTCGTATGACATCCGGCAGGGCTACATCTGCAGCGAACGGGGACGTACCGTGCGCATCCGCATCCGCGACAATGAGGCCTTTATCACCATCAAGGGTCCTTCGCTTGACGGTGGACTCACCCGCTATGAGTTCGAACAGCCCATCCCCATGGACGATGCCGGGAAACTGATGACGCTCTGCGACGAAGGCGTCATCGAGAAAACGCGCTGGCTGGTGCGCTCAGGCGACCATGTCTTCGAGGTCGACGAGTTCCACGGCGACAACGAGGGGCTTGTTGTGGCTGAAGTAGAGCTGCGACAGGTTGACGAAGCTCCAAAAATGCCCGGTTTCATCGGGAAAGAGGTGACGGGCGACCGCCGTTACTACAACAGCCAGCTGCGCCGCAACCCCTATCGTCTCTGGGCGGAAGCCTGAAATGGAGCGCCAAAGTCAGAAAATGCCTATTAATCAGGCATAAACACGGCCTTTTTTACACCTTTTAGGAGTCCTCCCCTTGACATAAATCAAGAAATTAAGATGTTTTTTGACATTTCGGGGGGGGGTAATTTTGCTTCTTTACGTTTTATTTCATATCTTTGCTCTTAAAGCAACAAAACACGTGTTCATGCATATGAAGAGCAGGTTCATAGTCATTTTGCACACATTCACGACACTCCTGATGCTTTCCGTGGTATCAGGAGCCAAGGCACAGGAGCTTACACTCAGCAACAATCTGCTGTACGATGCCACGCTGACGCCTAACCTGCGTATTGGCATAGCCGACAGCTCACGCTGGTCGTACGGCGTGACAGTAGGTTTCCGTCACTGGCCCATTGGCAACCTGACCAAGACCAAGTGGTGCCATCTGCTGATATCGCCCGAGGTGCGTTTTGGGAAGGATTCCTTACAGACGGGGCATTTCTTCGGCATGAATGCCATCTACAGCCACTTCAATGCCGGCTATAGCGATTTCGTGATATACAAAGGCGTCAAGGACGAGCGCCGTCAGGGTGACCTCGTCGCCCTTGGAGCTTTCTATGGCTACTCCTGGCGCTTGGGGCGCCGATGGACCATGGAGGCCGTCGTCGGTGCCGCCGTCGGCTATGCCTGGTACGACCGCTTTGTGATAAACAGTCGTGGCGATGACTGGGACCCCATCGGTGACGACAAGTCTTTCTTCGTTCTGCCACAGCTCGGCCTGAACATCGTCTACCACATTCCCCTGAAGAAGTCGAAAGGGTCACAAAAGGAAGAAAACATGAAACAACATATAAGTATTAATCAATAAAAACGTTTTTATGATGAAAAAGCTTTTTAACTATGCCATGCTGGGTGCGATAGCACTCGCTGGTGCAACGGGCCTCACCGCCTGCTCGTCGAGCGACGACGCAGTCGTGGAGAAAAACCCCACCTATGACCCTGCAACAAACAGTGTCACTACGCAGTTTGTGCTGAACGTTTCGTCAGCAACCAACGGTACCACCCGTCAGTCTGCCACCACCGTGCAGAAGGACAATAACTTCCGCGGCATTCAAAATGCCATGCTCATCAGTATGACAGCCAACAAGGCAACATCGTTCCTGGCACCTTACTTTGGCGAGACCTCTGGCATCACCAACATCAAGTCCTTTGACTTGGGAACACTCTATGCAGCAAATGCTGTAACAAATGACAATGCTGACAATGACGAGAACAGCACTAACCGAAACAGCAGCTCACACCGTGTGATAGAGCTCACGCTGCCTTTAACCACCGATGCCATGCTGGTGTATGGACGTGCCATCAAGTCTGGAACTGAAGAAGAGAACGGAAGCGTGGAAATGACAATTAACACCACCGAGCCGTCGAATACGACGTTTAAGCTGGTACCACGTGTAGGAGAAGATGCAACAGCATACGAACAGACTTGCAATCTTGCTGCACTCATCCTTAACAGGATTATGAAAACTTCAGTGGCTGAAAACCTTGCCACAGGTACCAAGTTTTCGCGGCATAACTACGAGCAGGTAGGCGACCTATCGGCATTGTCATGGGTGGGTTTAGGTACGGCCACTGGTACTCTGGCCCCGCTGCAGGATAACTTACGTACAGTTTATAAAGCCATCACGACGTATGGCAGTGATGAAATCCGTTCTGGTTCTGCTGCATCCATCTGCAGTATGATGAAAGATGCATATAGCGTTGTCAAGTCTGTGTATGATGCCACAGCAACAACCGATGATGAATTGAATGCCCAGCGTTTGGCCAATGAGATAATACAACGCATTGGAAACTATTTCGATGCAGAAGATGCCGATTTCCCATTCAAGGCTCTTGGCTCTACTACTGAAACGAATTCTATTATTCAAATTCTTGTTTCCAATAATTTCGCAGAAGCATCAGCATTCACTGGTAGCGGAGCTTATGCGAAGGTGACTAACGACTACTTCAAGAATTTCCCTGTCTCGTTTAAGCTGCCTGCTGGTGTCTCACAGCTCTACTTTGAGACGCTTACGGAAACGGCTGGTAGCATCAGCGGTAATGGTTTCTCTTATAAAAATCCGAGCCAGTCGCTTATTGAAATCTCAAAAGAGATTAAGGCTGAAAAGTATATGTATCCTTCCGAGCTGCTCTATTTTGACAATAGCCTGCTGCGCGTCACCGATGCAGAGAAAGATCCAGACGACTATCCTAACGGCTATAACAAATGGGATACCGACACTTGGACGGGATGGACTACCGGTAAGGTGAGTTCCTCTACCCGGAGTGTGGCAGTCAAGAACAACATCAACTATGGCGTAGCCATGCTGCAGGCCAAGGTGGCTCTTGACGGCACCTCGTTTCAAGACAATCGTCAAGCTATAGTCACGACGGAGGAAAATCAGGTGCTGGAAGTAGATGATGTAAAGAAATTCACCCTTACTGGCATCCTGATTGGCGGTCAGTATAAAGAGCTTGGTTGGAATTACCTGACTACAGGTGTTGGTACAGACAACAAAGACTTTGTCATCTATGACAATCAGATTCCTGGCTCAGGTACCATCCCCACTGCTACGGGCGAAGAGAATTATACCTTGGTATTCGACAACTGGACTTCTGAATCGTCACAGGAAGACGTCCTTATCGCATTGGAATTCAAGAATGGTAATGAAAAAGATTTCTACGGCAAGGGCAACATGATACCAAAGGGTGGCACGTTCTACTTGGTTGGTAAGCTGGAATTAGGGTCAAACACCATTTCCACATGGGACACTTATTACCCCATTCCCCCGTATACTAACGATGGCGCATCTACCCAGACGTCACGCATCTTCACGCAAGACTACATGACCACCGCCACCTTCAAGATTGGTGCAGAGTCACTGAAGAATGCTTACAACACCGTGCCTGACCTGCGTGCATCGCAGACCTCACTCGGCCTGAGCGTTGACCTGAAGTGGCAGCCTGGTATTAGCTTCGAGAATGTAATCCTCGGCCAGTAATTAATTATTGCGTTTTAAAGTCACATTTCGGTCTTTTACTTATTGACTCACCCTAAAGAATTGGCCATGGCAGACTTCAGGCGCCCGACAAACCATCACATGGGGCGGCGCAGTAGTGAGAACGACTACTCACAGCCAGGCATGTATCACATCACGCTACGTGTAGCGGAGGGAATGGGGCGCCCCTTCGGGCAAGTGGTTGGCGATGCCAGCCAGCCCGACGGCAGCCCGGAGGCTCCACGTGTGGAGCTGACGGCCGTCGGCCGCATGGTGGAGCATGAGCTGTTGAACAGCATCCGCACCCATTACCGGATGGTGGAGGTACAGGACTACGCGGTAATGCCGGAGCACCTGCACTTCATCGTAGAGGTGCACGAGGCTATCGTCAGCAAACAGGGGCGCAAGGCGCACCTGGGGCAGGTGATAGCCGGCTTCAAGAAGGGCTGCAACCGCCAGTATTGGGCCCTTACGGGCCAGGAAGACACCGCCGACAGCCGGCGGGGGAAACCCGCCGGAGCGGACGGCGGCGGAAGCGCCGGAGCGGACCAGAGCGATAAGATGGGGTGAGGCAATGAGAGAAACAAAGGAAGAATAAGAGGCGATGAAAACGAGGCGTTATATCATGAAACAATTACTGATGGCAGCATTGGCAACAGTGCTGCTGTCAGGTTGTTCCTTGATTGATGACGAACTGGGCGAGAGGAAAAGCAGCAACTACAAGATGGACTATGAGATGCGTCTGGTGACCAATATGACCACCGAAATCAAGACGCAGCTGTCTACTCAACTGGATGTTGGTCTGGCCCATGCCTTGAAGGAGCACCTCAGTGGTATCTTCACCGACTTTGCCCACGACGTAGACCTGTCGTTCTACGATACCGCTGGCGACTCCCTGCGCCTGCAGCACGACCAGCATATCATGGATGCCAACCAGCAGAGCTATACGCTCTATCTGCCTATGCGACAGTATATGCACTTGGCTGTGGCCAATGTGGTGAACAACCCCGTGGTGGGCCTGGCCAACGACGAGCGCTGCCATCCGTCACACCTTGAAACAGTAACTGGCGACACCATCGCGTCGCATACGACGGGACTGTTTACTGCCCGCCAGCCCATGGATGTCAAGGAGGGCGTCGACCAGACGTTCAACGTACGTCTGTATATGGCCAACTGTGCTGCAGCACTGATCATCGACCCCCGCGGTCATGATGTGAGCAGTCTGAAGGTGTTCTCTACGGGCTTCGCCTCGCAGTTTAATGTCTGCGACAGCACCTATGTGTTTGCTTCCCGCGACCCTGTTGTGAGAACTCAGCAGGTGCGTGCCGAAGATACCAACGAGATATGTTACTGTTCAGTGATGTTTCCCTCGCGTGAACCTGATGAAGTCAAGAAGACGCGTAGCATTGTCGAGACCTTAGACCCCTTTGTAGGAGAAGAGTGTGACGAGACCGTATGGAAATTCATCACCTATATCACTAAGGCTGATGGTAGCATCACCCAGACCGTCCTTGGTGTCCGTAAATCCATACGTGCCGGCCAGCTGATGATTATCAAAGGATGGGTTACTGACGATGGTGCCATACAAACTGAAGATTATACGGTAGGTGTCAGTGTGACGCTCGACTGGAAGGAAGGAACGAGCTATGATATTCCGCTGTAGTTATACTATTTATTAATAAGGTACGCGTGTAAAATTGGATACCGTTTGATGAGAAAGACAGACATATTGCTACTGATGCTTGTGGTCATGACGGCCATGGGATGCCAGCAGATTGACGACGCGACAGTCGTCAGCGGCAAGCCCGTGGATGTCAGTCTGTCTTTTGCCGTGTCCAACGCCAACAAGCAGAACATCACCCGTCAGTCAGACTTGGTGGTTCAGGAGGGTTCTGCACGTTCCCTGCAAATCTTAAACATCATTCCTTTCGCCACCAAGGGCAAGGTGAAGAGTACCGATATGCCCAAGTTTGGCATCTTTGGAGGAGAACAAAAGACATATAACAGAACTAACAGCTGTTATTTCTATTATGGGCTATGCTCGTTTATCAGCGGCGTTTCCTCTTTTTTGGTCTATGGCAAGGCTGAACCTGTCACGGGTGATGCTGTGAACGGTGCACTGGATGTCACCTTCCCTGCCGACCAGTCACCGGCAGGTATCACATTCAGTCCCAAGCAGATACGTAGCACAGAAGCTGTTCACGCAGGCGCCAGTGCCATTGCCACATACCTGACAACGATAGCCCGCACGGAGGGTTGGTCGTCAACCACCGACGCACATCTGCAAACCTATTACCAGAACTTCATTGGTCAGGGCAGTGAGTCGACGTCGCTCATTGCCGGATCATCCAGGAATGTCGGGATATATGTGACCCGTCTGAAGACTCTCCTTGAAGCAGAACCAGAAAGCGACCTACGTGACGCTATCATCACGAACATTGAAAAGACATATCCCGCTGACTATCCCTCCAGCATCGGCCTGCCCGACGGCGCGGCAGCCCTGCGCTGGGAGATTCCTACGGGAGGGTCGGAATATGCCTTTGTGCCACAGACCGTCACCACTACCGAGGCGGCCATCAACAGCCTGACACGCTTCGCCTACCCTGCCGAGTTGTACTACTACGGCAACAGCCGTATCTGCACCTCGACCATTGACAACCGCGAGAGCTACTACAATAAGACTTCATGGGGTACGTCGAATACTGACGAAAACACGGTGCTTGAGGGTTTTGAATACGACCCGGGTACGGTGAGTCCCAACACCAAGGCCATTGCCATCAAAGACCCTGTGCAGTATGCCGTAGCCCGCTTGGATGCCAAAATCAAAGCTGCCACATCATCATTAACAGATGCCAACGACAAAGCCATTGCTGTCGGCAGCACGTCGTTCCCTCTGACGGGCATCATCATCGGAGGTCAGCGCCCCGTTGGCTTCGACTTTACCCCTATTGACGATTCCGATGTCAATATGCGACTCATATACGACAGCAACGTCAACACCAATACCGGCAACACACCATTCTATCTCTCCTCCACGGAACAAGGACCTGTACGCACGCTGGTACTGCAGAGCTACGATGGTGAGGACGTCACCTTCGTCCTTGAGTTCCAGAATGACAGCGGCCAAGATTTCGCAGGTGTAGACGGCATCGTCTATAACGGTACGAAGTTCTACCTTGTGGGCAATCTCCAGCTTTCCGATGCCACGGGAACCGATAAGACAAGAGTATTTACCCAAGACCATACAACAACGGCGACCTTGACCGTCAACGGTCTGTCCAAAGCCTACAACGTGATGCCCAACCTGCTGTCGCCGCAGTTAGAGATAGGCATAACGCTGACCACTTCGTGGACAGGTTCCACACCGACAAGTACAATATTAGAATGACCGAAGCAAGAAGACATATCAACAGATGGTGGCTCGTGAGCCTGCTGCTCGTGCTGCTGACGGCCTGCGCCGGCAGCGATACAGACACGCCGACGCCCCCACAGCCAGGGCAAGACCCTGTGCTGACATTCTATGTCTATGCTCCCGAACGCCCCTTGATGACGCGTACTGCTGACGATGACGTCAGCGCCTTGGATGCAGAGAACGCCATCCACAGCCTACAGATATGGGTATTTGAGTCCGACACTAAACGTCTGGTGGGCTATCTGAGCCCAGACACCTACCCCACTGATGAGGAGGGGACCAAATACCAGATGAGCGTCAGCAAGTCTTTTGCCAATGCCGCCACAAAACCCAATGTAGATGTATATGTCGTGGCCAATGCCGCTGCCGCCGGGCTGTCGTCATTGGGTGAGTCCACCACTCGTGACGAGTTGGAGGACGTTGTCATCGGCTCGGACTACTTCGGTGTGGGAGCACCGACGAGCAAGATTACGGAGGGCAAGGGGCTGCCGATGTCTGGCGTGCTGCGCAATCAGGGCATCATCGGCTCTAACCCTGTGTTGAGCATCGGCGAGGGCAGCACCATGGCTAAGGTGAGGCTGCTGCGTGCCGTATCGAAGGTGCGCTTCGTGTTCTGCCGGAAGACAGGCGGCGAGACCGTTTCCATTACGGGTATCACCATCAACGGCAACATGATACCTGCAGAAGAGTATGTATTTCTGACAGATCATGACTACCGCATTGGCAACAGCTATGAACCCTTGTCTGCCACACTGCTGACGAAGCCGACTGGCGACATCAAGCAATACGAAACTCCACCCGACTATGTGTATAATAGTCAGACATCCCAGGACTACGAGAACCTGATTGACAACGGAGTAGCGAACAGCCAGCTGACACAGGCCGGTCCCTACTACTTCAAAGAGACCGACAAGCAGGTCAGTGGCACGATTACCTATCGGGTGGGTTCGGCTAATGCCCAGTCAGTATCGTTCTACATGACCGCTGACAATATTAACAAGCGTTTTGTGCGCAACCACTCATGGATAGTCTATGCCTACTATAACGGTCCGGCAGGTGAGCCCATCATCAGCGTATGGGTAGACACCAACTGGCAGTCAGGCGATTACTTTTTAATTGAGAATTGAGAATTGAAAATTGAGGGATTACATATTGCAATGCTGATGCTGGGAGCCGTAATGCTGTTCAGCTGTCAGAGCGAGGAACAGGACATCCGTACCGAGACGGATGGCCGTATTCTTCAGCTTGACCTTAGCATGGGGCTTCAGTCTGACGGCGACATGGTGGTAACCCGTGCCCCCGGCGACCCTGGAACCTACGAGCAGTTCGTGCTCCCTGAGCATGCATACGTCTATCTCGTCGCAGACAACGGCACCACCACGCAGGTCTGCAAGCGTACTGACGCAGACAAAGAAGAACAGTCCCTATCGTTTACGCTGAGTCCAGAGAAATGGCATAAGTCTGTCCATACCCTTTCTGTACCCCAGTCCAACGGCGACAGTATCTATGTCTATCTTGACAGGTTGTATTTCGAGATTCCCGCTGGCACGACGGCAGCCCGCCTCTATGTAGCCATGTCGAAGCAAGCGCTTCACAACCTGCCGACTATCACGGCAGGGACGAGTACCGAGGGCGACGTGCTTGCGATGACCTACGACGTGGTATCATCGTCGGATGCTGCCGCTGCACAGCAGGCCGACCGCGACGCCATCCAGCATATCTATTCCTCGCCGTATAACTACGAGATTGACGGTAATTACTATGGCACCGTCTTTGCCCCATTCGAGAGTGCCCGCCTGTCGCTGATGCTCTACCACGTGGCCGCCAAGGTCGACCTGATGTGGAATGTAGACAAGACACTCCAGGCCACTGACCGCCTCACCTATATACAGGCCAGGAAGCTGAAGCAGCTGGGCTGTAAGCTCTTCTGGCCTACGGAGAATGCATGGACCAGTGCTGACGATGCCAGCCACTATACCCTCGACCTGATGGACGACGACGTCAGCCGGCAGTGGTATGGCCGGCAGTACTACTATGCCATTCCATATCAGGTTGACAGTAAATACGCCGTTTACCTTCACATGCTGAAGAATGGCGATGACAAGGCCGACAACGAGGGCTCAGGCTACAACCTCACCATCAAGCGTTCGCCTGTCAGCACCATCTTTGTGCCCTGGCTGCGCGGTGACCTGAAATTTACAAACACGATTACTTATGGCAATGCTGAGAAATAAACGACTATATACACTGCTGATGCTTCTGGCGTTCTTCCTTCCCTCCCTTGTGGGTGGCTTGGGGACGGGCTTGCATGCCCAGACGCTGATGCGCTTCGTCAAGACCAGCAACCATGGCGGCAGCCCTACCAACTCCGGCTTGACGTGGAGCAATGCCATGGACAACCTGCAGGAGGCCATCAACAGTCTGCACCAGGAGATGCAGGCCAACGGCATTACCCAGGGAGTTGTCTACGTGGCCGCAGGCAAATACAATCCTACCGAGAGTACCGAGGCCCAGAACAGCAATATCCTGAACACGTCGTTCCTTATCTACGACGGCATCACCATCTATGGCGGCTACCCTGCTGATGCTTCAGACGAAGACGGCTATGACCCGGCAGAACGCGAGATGAAGCCAGCCATTTATAATGGAGCAGGCACATGGGACAATCCCGATACAGAACATGGCGAGGTAGGCCCCGTCCCTGTCAACAAATGGGAGTTCAAGCATCAGACCATTCTGTCGGGCAACCACACCACGGGTCTTGAAACCACTTTCACCTTTAATGCGGAACGTGCACAATACAACACGCGCTTCCCGAGCAGCAGCTTCCATGTCATCTGGTTTGCTACCAAGGGAGCCATCGACAACGACGACATCCCCGGCCACTATCAGGGCTTAGCCACCAAGGCGGGCATCGACGGCTGCGTCATCGAGGATGGCTATGCCTCCAGCCGCGACCTCAACGGCCACAACCACATGGGCTTTGGCGGCGGTGCCTATATGGTGAAGAACTCCTTCCTGCGCAACTGCATCGTCCGCCATTGCCAGGCGGCACAGCGTGGCGGCGGTATCTATATGGACGGCGGCGGCGAGGTCGACAACTGTTTCGTCTATGAATGCCAGACCACGGGTGTGGCCATTGCGCAAGGCTATGGCGGTGGTGTCTGCATTGACTACAACGGCAGTATAGTACACGCCTATCTCGTGCAGAACACCGCTCGTATTGGCGGCGGTCTCGCTATCTGTCACTCTCCGGATGAGTACCCCAGCGCATCGCTGCCCGCAGCAGACCGCGCCAACAGCTACTCGCCGTTTGCGTCGGCATGTGTCATTGCCAACAACTCCACCAATGCCGAGGCTGGCGGTGTCTATCTCGACGAGGGAGGCACCATCAACCACTGCACGGTGGTGAAGAACAACTGTATCGGTCCCGACATCACCTATTATGGCCGTCGTCACGGACGTTCGGGCGGCATCTATGTCCGCAACTGCGGCTCCATCTACAACAGTGTCTTCTGGGGTAACAAGTGCCAAGCCAACAACGACATGCAGTTTGCCAGCATCCACCAGTCGTCAGCCACAGAAAACGATGCCATCGACGTGTACTATAGTGCCTTCTACAATCAGGACATCACCGACTGGAGCAACGTCACCAAGGAAGAGGTGCTGACCCTTTCGGAATGGAACCGTCCGCACCGTGCGCAATCCGAGAAGTGCTGCTGGTTCGAGCTGAGCTATGACTTGCTGTCAAAGCATGGCACCGTAGACTGGTGGGATACGTCGGTGTCTGGTAGCCTGAACAAGGACGTAATGGCTGGTGTCGACTATAACGAGACGACACTGCTGCCCAACGAGCCCCAGATTATCACTACATGGCGTCCGCGCCACTCCTCCTATCTGGTCATGAAGGGTGTGCAGGTGTCCAGCACCTTCCATATCGACAGCGAGTGGATTCGCCATGCACATGTTGACACCGATATTCTCGGCAAACCCTATCAGACGGTATCAACCCTTGGTGCCGTCGCCCAGCACGAAGAGACTTTCAAACACGCTCTTGTGGCACAGCAGGGTGAGGAAGGCCGCCGTGACGCAACCCCCATACCCACTATCTTCGTTTGCGGACAGCGTGACATGATAGCCATCAGTCTGGCAGACAAATATGATAACCTTGGTCAGGACTGGGACTTCCCCGTGGCATTTTTTTCTGATGCCGTCAACTACTTCGAAGAGTTCCGCGTCAAGGACAAGGCCGATGCACACTTCAACCAGTACCTGATAGGCGGCACCTATTATCCCGCCGTACAGATTCTGACCAAGGAAGGCACGCTGACCACCGCCGGCAAGGGCAACTACGAAGGAAACGACGTCCGTACTGCCGCCATTCGCCCAAAGAGCAACATGCGCATCTATGGCGGTTATCCGTCAACACTTACAGGCACCGACACTTCCGGGCGCAACCCCGACAAATACGTCACCCTGCTGTCGTCGAACATTGTGGGACAATACGACAACAACTCTGCCCATGCCATCGGCATCATCAATGCCCAGAACGTCATCATCGACGGTATCCGCATGGCATACGGCAATGTGGTAGGCATGGAGACCACCTCTATCGTGAAGAAAGGTACGGGCGTCATCGTCAGTAATACCACCATTCCCGCTGAAGAGCGCATCGACATGACGGGCAACGAGCTGCGCAACAGCGTCATTGCCAACACCCAGGCTTACGACGGCTCTGCCATCTATGTCAACTCCGTCTCGGCCAAGGGCGACAACACCATCTGTCGCACCGAACTGACAGTGAAGAACACCATCATCCGCAACTGTACCACCATCCAGAGTGACGAAATGGGCACTGGCGACGGTGCCGGCGTTATTGTAGCCAACGGCAACGCCCTCATCAACGTCGACCACTGCACGATAGCCAATAATGTCGGTTATCCGCTGAAGACCCAGACGGGTGCAGGCTTCACCGGAGAAATCGTGCTCACCAATAGCGTGCTGTTTGCCAACAGTCGTGACAAGGTGGACGGCGACCGCAACAACATCACGACCTTCAGTGCCACGCTAACGTCGGTAGATGGAACCATCACGGGGCATCATAACATGTTCGACAAGGATGCGCGGCAGGATGCCACGCTGAAGGCCGATGCTACCAACCAGTGGATTCTCGACCTGAGCAGCAGCAGTAGCAACTATCCCACGTTCAAGAACCCGTCCAGCAATGTCGGCCATTCCGAGGGTGTCGACCGTCCGCTCTATGGCGGTACTGTCAGCTACGAGCCCCTGAACCGCAATCCCATCGTCAATGCCGCCGACGAAGCATCGTTGACCAAGCGCGACCGCACCGACATCAACTTCTTCAACTACGGTGGTGCTGCCGACCTCGGTGCCATCGAGAACACCAACCTGCCGAAGAACGGCTCCGCCCTCTATGTCACCCAGAACGGCGCAGGCCGCATGGACGGCTCCAGCTGGGCCAATGCCATTGCGGGCAACCGTGTCTATCAAGTTGGTGGTACGTATGTGACGGAAAACGGCGAGCCTATCTTTACCAGTGATAACAAATATAAAGGCGGCTATGCTATTGACTATGTTTTTTTAACAGGAACGTCGACTTATACTGATAGGCAGACCGTTACAAAGCGACGTGTCAATATCACGGTTGAAAGCGATGGTAAAGAGACTATCAGTGATGGCGGCACAACTATATTGGACGGCCAGAATATCTCATATGAGGTGAATTTGATAGACTCTTTGACAAAGGTAAAGAACGACGATTTCCCCTATGGTGAGAAGTCTGGCTCATCACGCGGGTTCTGGCGAACAAATCTGAGATGGTTGAAGAAAGACAACAACGACTATTATTATGCTGGCTATGATGGATATCAGAACTTTGACAAGAGCACTAACCTTACCATTGCCAACGAACGATACGAAGACTATGTCAGCGGTTTACAGTTCGCTGTGGAAGAAGCAGCCCGTATCAACAAAAACAAGAATAAGGAAGACTATGTTCAAGTTTGGGTAGGTCATGGAACATACGAAGATTATAAGGGCTTTGTCATGCGTGACAAGGTTACTGTGATGGGAGGATTCCCTACTGACCTGATAGCTTCACCTGGCGAAAGTGAGCGTAATGCCTTGGTGGCTTCCGAAGTGCCGCTTTCCAAGTTAAGAAAGAAACTTGAAGGTCAGCAATCTCAGTATGAAACGATTCTGCAGATCCAGGGAAGCAGACCTTATAATGATGACTTCTCGTTTAATACAAGTGTCAGAAATTATCAAGATAAAGACTATACCGCATCAGGAACCAAGACCGTAGAAACAAAGTCTGAGGTAATTATTCCTGTTTATTACCGCCGTCAAGCAGAAGGTGAAGGGTATTCTGAATACGTTGAGGTTAAAGGTAATAATGTGGTAGCCGACCTCACGTCAGTGATACAAAACTCTAGTTTTGAGATTGGCATAAGCAACATGGGTGAAATAGTCGGAAATCAGAATAAAACAGATCCAAAGGACATAAAAGAGGCTAAATGGTCGGCTACCAATGCCAAATACGCATGGACTATCAGTGAGGGATGTAGTTATACACTTGCTGCTGCGACTAACAATAAGTATGTTCACGCCGCAGAGATCAAGAACAACGATTTTGTTTTTTATCAAGATTTGGAAACTCTTGAGGAAGGCTTCTATCGTTTATCTTGTCAGGGATTTAATAGTGGTAATGCCATTGGCAATGTGAAACTCTTTGCCAATGGTACAGAGCGAACACTGATGAACAGAAAGGGCGAAGATAGCGGGATTAAACAACTCAAAGATGCTGCAGACAAATTTGATGCTGGTAACTATGATGAAAACTGGATTGATGTCTACGTTGGGAAGAGCGGTCGCTTGCGCATAGGACTAAAAGGAACCTATACAGGTACTGGTTGGACAGCATTCGACAATTTCCGTCTAGAACGGCTTTCTGATGGTGTTGTGAATACCAGCATCATTGAAGAGACAGGTTCTCAGACGAAATCAGAATTAAATACATATTCCACGATACGCAAACCTGTCCTGTTTATGCCCGATGTTTGTCTGCCTACCTATTGGCCTGGGACCTTTAAGCCTGATGGAAACGACAATACAACCAACAGAAACAGGGCTTGTTTGAGAATTAGCGGTGATGTCACAGCAGACCCAGGCTCTGGATATGTTGCTTATTCTGATGTTCATTGGGATGGTTTCACAATTAAGAACGGTTTCTACAACGACTATTTTGCCAATCGTGATGGTGGTGCTGGTGTCCGTATGTTCGAAGGTGCAACATTAGAGAACTGTATTATCACTAATAACGCTACGGTTGCGGCTCCACGTGGGCGAGGCGGTGGCGGCTATTGCGATGGAAGGACATCTAAAGTCATTGGCTGTTTCTTTTTCAACAATCTTAATAGTAGCAAAGGGGCAACCGCGAAAAATCATAATGGTGGTGGTATATATTTGTTGGTTGGTACTTGTTACAACACGTTATTAGCCAATAATACCTGCCTTAGTTCTGATGCCCGTGGTGCAGGTATCTATATTGAGTCGGCAACATTCTTTAATAACACTGTATGTTATAATAAATTACTTGGAGTTAATGGAAAGCTAAATACGGGTTCAGCAAAAGGAAGTGGAGTACATCAGTATGAAGGTAATATGGGTGCAACCCTCAATGTTTTTAACACCATCTTCTATAAAAACTCAGGAAAAGCAATTGGCAGTGAAAGCGTCAGCAAATTAAAGGAGTTTAATAACTGTTATATACAGACTGATGTTAGTTTACCTGACAACATTATCAATAAATTCAAAGAGAGCAAATATGGTACAAATCTTGACAATCCATTTGAACGTGGCGAAAGTGCTGAGGATGAACATGACTACCGTTTGCTGAGTAGTTCCTATTGCATCAACAAAGGTATGATTCCTGAGGGCGAAGAGGAGACATTCCCGACGAAGGACGTTGACTTTGCCGACCGCGTGCAGGACTGCCGTATTGACATTGGCGCCTACGAGTATAATGGTGCGGTGGATATTGCGCCGGATGTCACGACGTTTGCTGACCAGAAGCTGGCGCTCTATTACGTGACGGAGAATGGGTTTGAGGCTGGTGACGCATCGGCAAACTCACCGGGCAATGCAGCCTGTTATCAGAAGCTGCAGAAAGTGCTCGATGCGGCAGGACGTTGGAAGTACAAGCATGCCGTGACTGACCCTGACGAGTATGCAGATTTTACGCCCGTAGTGGCCCTTGCCGGCAACACAAAGGATAACAATGGTGACATGACAACCTTCAAATACATGCCTGAACGCTCGACGAAGAGCGACCAGAATGTGGAGGATAACATCATTGACTATTCACTGATTATTCCGCATGGCGTACAGCTGTGGGGCGGTTTCTATGCTGGTACGACATCAGCGCCGGGATTCTACGAGGTTGACGGCGAAGGAAACGCCACGATGCTGCGCGACCCGCTGCGCTATCCTACCTATATCACAGGCGACGTGGTGTCGTCGACAGGTGCCGAGGGTCAGGCCCACCACGTCATACAGTTCACCAACGACCTCTTCGACGAGAACGAAGTCAAGATACCAGCCTCCACCAGCGAGAGTGGCCAGAATACCTACGGCCAGTTGGCCGCACTGACAGAGGAGAAAGACCGTGCCGTGATTGACGGTCTGTTTATTATCCACGGCTATGCCAACGGCTCGCCGTCAGGTACTGGCGAGGTGACCACCGACATGAACGGTGCCGCAGCCATCGTGACCAGCTATGCCCACGTGCGCAACTGTGTGATTACAGACAATCAGGCGATGGGCTATGGTGGCGGACTTTATTTGGAACCGCACGCCTTGGTAAGCGGCTGTATCATCAAGAACAACGAGGCCAAAGTGGGCGGCGGCGTCTACGTGGCCCAGCCCGATAAAGACCCGCTGACCGGCAAGGTGACGGTAGGTGAGGATACCTACGCCTTCTTGTTGACCTCTACGGTGGTGTATAACACTGCCACACAGCAGGGCGGCGGTCTGGTGTTCGACAGCAACCTGCGCGCTAACTCGTGCATCTTCTGGCATAACAATGCGGTGGACAAGAATAACGTCTCCGGCCAGCAGGTACAGTCGAGCGGCGAGAGCTCGTCGGTGATGACCACCAACTATCCCATGGTATATTGCGGTATCGAGGTGGTGCGCTGGGAGGGTGTCAATAACCTGCTGGTATCTGCCAACGAGACCGAGGGTGTGCGCTGGGACCACAACGACGAATACTACGAGAAATATAATGCTGCACCCGACGGTGAGTCACTGTTCTATCCCATCGAGATGTCGTCGGTGCTGTCGCGTGCTGGTATGACGTATAACAACTGGACCGATTACCGCGAGAAGTTCCCGACGCTGGAGCTGACCGACATCAGCGGCATGAAACGTATGCAGAATGAGGAACAGGAGACGGTCGTCTATGACGGCGCTACAGCTTACGTACGCAAGAAGAAAGACAACAGCCTCATCGAAATGGGTGCCCGCGTGGTGAATGCTTCCTTTGAGGTGATGATTGACGAGAAACACATCATGAAGCGCCTCTATGTGGTACATACCGAGGACTTGAATTCGGATATTGCCCGTAAGTTGCAGGATAACGGCTATGTCGACGATAACAGCAATGTCGACCGCCAGAACCGCGCCATCATGTATAGCCAGATGGGGTCATGCTTTGCCAATCCCTTCCATCGTCTGGGCGATGCCTTGGAGTATGTGATGAATGTGAGGAAGAGCACGGCGATGATTGGGGACAAACAGGTGAGGGAAATATACAAGGACCAGCGCTTCGAAATCTTCCTGACTAATGGCACCTTCTATCCTTACCGTAACGCATATGGTATGCAGGCAGCCTCGCGAAGCAACACTTTCGTGATTCCTGAGAAGGTGACGATTATCGGTGGTGTCGACTGCAGTCAGCCTTACGGACAGGAGGGCTATGGGGAGACCGGCACAGACACATCGCCATTGCCGATTGAGGTAAAAGGCCAGAGTGATGTTCCGCTGGAGATTACTTACACCCGCACCATCCGTAAGGACCGCCAGCAGAGCGACCTGAACATGAACAACGTGGTGGAGCCGTGGGAGCTGAACAACCAGTCCATCCTTTCCGGCAACGTCATCAGCGGTACCGAGACGAAGAACGCCTACCATGTGGTGACCTGTTATCCGGATGATGACAAGGTGGGAAAGTTGCCGACATTGTATAGTGATGAAGATTGTACTGTTTCAACAACAGAGCGCACTAAAGAGAGTCGCGAGTCGAAGGCGAGCCGCACGATTATCATCGACGGTGTCACTGTGACTGCCGGACAGGCCAACGACATCAGCGATGAGGACAAGACGGTCGTATATCAGCAGCAGACTTACTTCCGTGGTGGCGGCATACTGGTTGATGGCAACTGGGACGAGGTGGACGAGTTGAGTGGCCAAATACCTGAAGTCATCGGCGTGGCTAACCGCGACATTCCGTTGTTGGTGACAGGATGTATGTTTCAGGACAACATGGCGGCCAACGGCGGTGCCATCTATTCGAATGGTACACTGAGCATCTATGGCTGTCACTTCGCACAGAACACCTCCAGGGGACCGAATACCGCCGAGGACCAGAAATGGATTCCGTGGACCGCCGGCGGTGCCATCGCCACGAACTACGACTGCACCATCGTCAACACCATCTTTGCCAACAACGAGGCCAAGCGGGGCAGCATGCCGATTACCCTAAACACTGTTGACCGAGCCGACATTCGTCAGGGCTTCGGTGGTGTCATCTCTTCGTCTGAGACATCTACGGTACATGCGATGAACTGCGACTTCGTGCGCAACAAGGCCGTGGCCTTTCCTGCTGTCTATAACTTCCTTTGCCAGTCGGAGAAGAGCGAGAAGGTGGGCGGCGACTACAGATGGGAGCGTGGCGACCGTCATCACTGGGTGGTGAACAGCATCTTCTGGGGCAACGAGAAGAACGAGGACGTCAGCAATGGTGGACAGACCGACAGCTACGTGGGCTACGACGGCAGCCGTCTGGGCAGCCTCTTTGAGGTGGCTGCCGGCAAGACACCTCGCAAGCGCGAGGATGTGGCGAACTTCGGTATCAACGACCGCAGCGAGGAACTGCTCTTCTTCTGTGCCTACGAAAAGGACTATGGCCTGCCGTCGGAACTGCTAGTGATAGCCGACGACGACCACAAGGACGACCATAAGAAGTTTAATATAGAAGAATGGGATGACTTTGAGAAAGGTTCATGGATAGACTCATGGCCCGATGAATGGATACAAGACGAGACGCGCTACACGCACAACCAGTATCTAGCCAGCGACAACAATGCCATCAGTGGTCCTAACTTCATCCAGCCGTCTACCAAGGCGGGTGCCGACGGCTATATGCAGAATGCCGACTGGCTGGTAAGCCGTCTGAACCGTATCATCGACAATGGTTGGAGCTACCTGCCGCAGCACGTCACCAACTCTAAGGTCGATGTAGATGGTGAGAAGGTTGATGCGTTCAACACCGTTTTTGCGCATGAGCCGGGTGACAACTATGACAGCGACGGGCGTTATACGGGTACCAATGAAGAAGAGATTATGAACAACGAGTCACTGACTGGTACGGGTATATACAACTTCTATTCGCGCCAGTTGGACAAGCTGTTTAGCGGCATTGGCATGGGTGACCTGGTGCCATTGGGCGAACACCCCTATATGAAGTACGACCAGTATGGCGAGACATCGGGCATGAGCAGTACCATGCGACGCATCTCCACCTATCCCAAGCAGGGCGAACAGGAGGTGTTTATCGACATCGGTGTCTATGAATACCAGTATGTGCAGCTGTTTATTCCCGGCAATGCCTACGACGTCATCTGGGTGCGCCCCGACAATCCCACGGACGGCACCATTGCCGACGGCACCACCTGGGAGCGTGCCACCAATAACGTGCAGCAGGCAATCGACATGCTCATGTCGAGCCATAACGACCACGACAAGGTGCTGAAGATGCGCGCCGGCGACTATTCGCCCGTCTATCTGACGCACGGCAAACTGTCGTACTACATCGAGCACGACGACAATCCCAGTTCCGTCCTGTATCCTACAGCAACAGGTGTGACCGACTATCTGGGTGTCAACAGCATTACCATCCGTGGCGGCTATCCTAACGAGTTGACAGTGATACCCGACATGACAGATGGCTACGACGGTGAAAGTGTGCGCAATCCGGAACTTTATCCAACGCGCTTCATCATGTCGGGAACTACCGGCTATGAGGGCAAAGAGGGCGTGAAGGACAACCTCTTCATCATTCAGAACATGGAGATGCAGGAGGCCAACCGAAACTTCATCAGTGCTACCGAGTTGGATAAGCGAGGTTATGCGGTGCCCGTGAGCTTCGAAGGTCTGACCTTCTCGAATCCCTATTCCGTGAATCATGGCGAGGAGGATAAGAACCAGGAGGGCGCTGCCATCCTCTATAGCGAACAACATAAGCATCATACACCGACGGAATTCCTCGACCCGCCCATGCGGAAGACAAAGAACGCGATGAATGAATGGGAATACCATGTCGACGGCCGTCCGAAACTACTCATCGAGGACTGCATCTTCTTGGACAACAGTACGAAGAATGCCGACGGCACGGCCGCCACACTCACTGACGGACGTCGTTCGCCGACAGTCAACATCATGGGTGGCGGTGGTAATGCCGTGGTGGCCAACTCATTGTTCCACAGCAATGGCGGCATTCCGCTACAGGGCTTTAACACCAAGGTCATCAACAGCACCTTCGCACTCAACAACGGCCAGCTGACGCTGAATAACAATGAAGAGGTTGGGGAAAATAATGTTGTCAGCAGTGTGCTGCACAACTCCATCATCTGGCGCGACCAACTGAAAGCCGGCAAGCCCTATAACTTTGGAAGTCCAGACATGCTCGGCAACAGCAATGCCATCTGGTCAGCCGGGTTGACGAATACCGCCGATGCTAACGGCAACCAGGACTTGTCCGACAATAACTACGATATCCTGAACGGTCCGAACTTTACCAATCCGGAGCCTGACGATGCGTGGGAGCGTGACATGCACCCACGTCCCAGCGACCGCATCATGAGTAAGGGCGATATACCGACTTATAAGGAACATGTCCCCTACTACAATGATGTGTCTTCGGTGATAGAACGCTCCATGAGGATTGGAACCATCACCAAGACAGCTGTCATTCAGACCGTCACTCGTAACATACAGCCGAAACCTGGCGAGGAGGGTGCACCCACCGATGAGCAATGGAAGAATAACGAGACAGAACTGGCACACATGCCGCGATTCCTCGGCAAGGGACTGGAGCGTGGACCATATGAGACGGTGGCAGCCATACAGCGTATCCTTTTCGTAGACCCCATCAAGGGTATTACCAGCAGTAACGACGGTGCCTCATGGGAGCGTGCCTTCGGTGGCAGCCAGTTGCAGAATGCCATTGATGCTGCCGGTGTCTATAGTGCCACCAATGGCGGCCAGCGAGCCTACGTATTTGTCAAGGGTGCTGAGTCGGCATTGGAACCGTCCGTATTGGCACGCGACGGTGTCACCGTCTATGGCAGCGTGGCCAATAGCTTGGACGAACCGCCTTACAAAGAAGTGGTCGATGGCGACTATACCTTCAAGGAGAAAGAGATTTTCAACTATATCAACCGCATGAAGGCAGAGCGCAGTGGTATCGCCAATACCACCATCACCTCGAAAGTGCGTGGCCTGACGGCTAATGGCGAGACGATGGCCAGCGGTTTCGTGCTTGACGGATTCGGCATCACCAACGGTACCGACCACTTGACGGCGACACCTGTCATCCTCAACGACAATAAGACGCTGCTGCGCAACTGCATATTATACAATAATCATGTAGACGATGACAGACCGGTAGTGAATATCAACCAGGGCATGCTCTATAACTCGCTGCTCTATGGCAATCATGCAACAACGGTGGTCAACGTGGTCAACGGTGCTACGGGTGGCGTGCTCAACTGTACCGTAGTCGCAGAAGCCGAAGGACAGACGGCTGTCAACTCCGCAGAAGCCGATAGGGTAGTAAATACCGTGACCTACAACAAGGGCAGCAATGCTGTCAGCGGTACGGGAACCTTTGCTTACAGCAATACCAAGGCCGGCATGTTTGCGCCCTATTTGCATACCGGTGCCAACACCTACGGCTATCCCTTCGGTACGCAAGACCCCCTGTGGTATCAGCTGCATGAAGAGAGCGAATGCATCAATGGCGGCACCAACGACTGGAGCACCTACTTCAGCAATTATAGCAATTTGTGGGAAGGTCTAAGGGGCAACGCTGATGACGGGTGGATAGGCTCTAATGCCAGCTCGAAAGACAAGACCGCGCAGAAGTTCATCGACTTCACGCAGGACCGCGACATCCTTGGCAACCCACGCCTGCTGTTCCAGACTGTCGACCGAGGAGCCTTTGAGACCTGGCGTATAGCCGATGATGCTACTCATGCCACAGAGGTGACCAACGAAACCGATACTGCCGATGACGATGGTGACGGACGTGCCGATAGTCCCGTCATGAACTATGGCGGACATACCTACCCGCATGTAGGCAGCGTGGTCTACATTGGTGAGAACGCATCCATGCTCGTAAAAGCAGACAACTTCACCTCCGGGCTGAACGCCATGGTGCCCGGATACCTGTTGTTGAAGAAAGGCGCATCATTCTATGGTCAGGGCAACCACATCCGTGTGCCATACGTTGCAACAGAGCATGCCTTTGGTGCCAACCAGCAGTATGCGCTGTTCTCACTTCCGTACGACTGGGATAAGTCCAACGTAGTGTCATTGGGCACAGATACTGACGCCGATGCCCTCACGCAGACTGACAGGAGCAGCGTCATCGGCAGCCAGCAAAGCTACGACGGCAGCCAGCGAGCCCAGTGGGGCAGCAATTTCCATGTGACCGACTCACCCTACTGGGAGACCGTTGACAAGGGAACAGCCAACGAGGGATACCTGCTGACACTGAATACCCCTGCAAATCTCACGTTGCGATTCACGGCATGGGGTGTTAACGAGAGCGGCGCATCGATTGATATTTACACGGAGAATGGCGACGACAAGGTGATTGAGCTGACACAGCACAACTCCAATGCGATATCGGCGGGTAGTGACAGTTACCACCCACAGTTCACCAACATGGAGGATATGGGATGGAACCTGAAAGGACAGCCCTGGCTGGTACACAGCTTCAAGACGTACGCTACTGACGGCAGTGGCAACTATGCTGCTGCATCGCAGGACTATGGCATGAATGTGCCGCACCTGCTGTATAAGAACATCAACGCGCAGACCGGTGACAACGATACCGACGGTGTAGACGCCGGACTGCTAAAGCAGGGACAGTTTATCAGTGGGCGCTCATGGACTGACGGCACCACGCTGGAACTGGGTAGTGCCTTCTTCACACAGACGGCTATCATGGACGACACTGAGGAACTGACCTTCAAACAGCCCGTGTACCACGGCACCAAGGACAACCAGTTCCTTGCCATGGTCGCCATCGCCCCCACTGCCCACGTCTCTGTCCCCGCGCCTGGCGGTTTTTCCGCCAGGGCCGCCTATGACGACGTGGTGGAGATCTGTCCGATGCAGGATGCAGAGACCACCATCAGCTACCGGCCTGGTTCGGACGGTCTGAAGTGGTATGCACTGGATGAGACGCTGGCACATATCTATGTGCCCAGCACGTCGGGTCTGAAGCTGTCACTGGTGTCGAAGGCTCCTACTGAAGTGGAAATACCATTAGGTGTCACTATACCTAAAGCAGGCGACTATACCATTGCATTGCCTTCACCCGAGGCATATAGCGACTACGAGGCAGTATGGCTTATTGACCATCACACCGGTAGTTGTACGAACCTCCTGGATGGTAGCTACGTACTGCGCACGGCAGCGACCGGCGACAATACCACGCGTCTGGCAATTAAGTTCGGAGGCAAGAAGTCTGGTTCTACCTTCAACATGCCATCGGCTATGAAGCTAAGGGCAAGCCACGGTAAGCTGCCACTCGGCGGTCTGCCGTCAGAGATTAGCATCCGCGTACATAGTGTCAATGGCACGGTTGTCTTCAACGGCACCGTTGGTGAATTCAATGACCACTATCTCACCGATGGCGTTTACATCGTAAAGGTTTACTAAACCGGACTACTATGACGGGACTTCTTCCGAGCCTTAAACCACAAGAGGCTTGCAAGAAGTCCTGCAGCATTGCCTGACAGTGCTCCGGCGCCGTCGGCCCAGAAGTCGAGCCATTCACCCGAGCGGGTGGTGGTGCAGTAGGCCTGCAGCAACTCCAACAGGCCACCCATGGCGGTCAGGAAGATGAAAGTGAAGAGTGAAAAGCGCAATAGGGCAGCAGCCGACGGGCGACGGGTGACAGACGAGTGGAGGGCATCTTCCCACCAGAAGACCAGTGCCGTGCCGCCATACATGACGAGGTGGGTCCACTTGTCGATAAAGGCCACGTCATCGAAAGGTGTCTCGGGAAAGAACGGAACGAGCGACAACACCCAGATGAGGACGATGCAACACAGCGAAAGCGGGTATTTCCTCACAAATGGCAGCATTTTCTTCATGATTCCTGTCAGTTTTTTGTGCAAAGGTACAAAAAAACTCTAAACTCTAAACTCAAAACTCTAAACTTTTTGTATCTTTGCAACCAGTTATGGACAATCACGAAATGGCAAAACTGGAAAGGGCGAATTTCGGAAGCCGCCTCGGTGTCATCTTAGCCACCGCAGGCTCGGCCGTGGGCTTGGGCAATGTATGGCGCTTCCCCTATATGACGGGCGAGAACGGGGGCGCCGTCTTTATCATCATTTACGTCGTCTGCGTATTGCTGTTAGGCATTCCCTGCATGATTAGCGAGTTCATCGTTGGCCGCCACGGGCAGGCCAACACCGCACGGGCGTTCCGCAAGCTGTCAGGCGGCAACGGCTGGTCGCTGATAGGCTATATGGGCGTGCTGACAGGATTTCTCATCACAGGCTACTATGCCGTTGTGGCTGGCTGGTGCCTGCAGTATATCTGGGCATCGCTGATAGGACAGATGAATGGCTCGCCGGACTATTTCCAGCAGTATTTCGCCGAACTGGCGGCAGACCCTGTCAGGCCCGTCTTATGGACGGTCATCATCCTGGGCATCACCTACCTAATTATCGAGCATGGCATCCGCGACGGCATTGAGAAAGCCTCAAAGCTGATGATGCCCACCTTGTTCATCTTATTGCTGATTATTGTGGGGGCCGCGTGCATGCTGCCCAATGCAGGAAAGGGCGTCGAATTCCTGTTCAAGCCAGATATGTCGAAAGTCAATGGCGACGTTTTCCTGGCCGCCCTGGGGCAGTCGTTCTACTCGTTGAGCATCGCCATGGGCTGCCTGTGTACATACGCCAGCTATTACTCGAAACAGACCAACCTCACCAACTCTGCCGTTCAGATAGGCATCATCGACTGTCTGGTGGCCATCCTGGCCGGACTCATGATATTCCCGGCGGCATTCTCGGTGGGCGTCAGTCCCGACAGTGGGCCGTCGCTTATCTTCATCACCCTGCCGAACGTGTTTGCACAGGCCTTTGCCGGCATGCCGGTCGTGGGCTATCTCATTGCCCTGCTCTTCTTTGTCCTGCTGTCGCTGGCGGCCCTGACATCCCTGATGTCCCTGCACGAGGTGTCAACGGCCTTCTTTCAGGAGGAGCTGATGATTACTCGCAAGAAGGCGGCGCTCATCGTCACCATAACGACAGCCATCATCGGAGCCTTCTGCTCACTGTCGTTAGGAGCTGTCGGCAGCACGCTGACATTCTTCGGCAAGACGCTCTTCGACTGGTTCGACTTCATTACCGGCCAGATATTCCTTCCGGTGGTGGGCTTCCTGACCTGCATCTTCATTGGTTGGTTTGTGCCGCATAAGGTGGTACGCGATGAGTTCACCAACTGGGGAACCCTGCGCGGACGCTTCTTCCATTTCTATCTCTTCATGGTGAAGTATGTCTGCCCACTGGCCATCCTCTTTATCTTCCTCCATCAGTTAGGACTGCTAAAATAAAGAGTTGAGTGTGATGAAGACGGAAAGAGGCAATTTCGGCAGTAAGGTGGGTATTGTGCTGGCGACGGCAGGGTCGGCGGTGGGACTGGGCAACGTATGGCGCTTTCCCTATATGGCCGGCGAGAACGGTGGCGCTGCCTTTATCTTGATTTACCTGGAATGTATCCTCATACTCGGGTTGCCCGGCATGATTAGCGAGTTTATTGTGGGCCGCCATGCTCAAGCCAATGCCGCACGGGCGTACGACAAGCTGTCTGGTGGCCGTCCCTGGAAGCTGGTAGGCTATCTTGGCATCCTGACGTCTACCATCATTCTTGGCTTTTATGCCGTTGTGGCCGGCTGGTGCCTGCAATATCTGTTTGCATCTGTTGCCGGACATGTCAATGGGGATGCGGAATATGTGAAGAACTACTTCGTCAGCTTCTCGTCCAATCCGGTGAAGCCCGTTTTATGGGGTGTGGGGTTCGTGCTGCTGACCCATCTGGTGGTGGTGCGTGGCGTGAAAGCCGGCATTGAGCGTGCTTCGAAATTACTCATGCCCATCCTGTTGGTGCTGCTGGTCATCATCGTCGTGGCCTCATGCCTGTTGCCCGGAGCCATGGAGGGTGTCCGTTTCCTGCTGATGCCCGATTTTTCGAAATTGAACAGCAGCGTCATGCTTGACGCTCTGGGGCAGGCCTTCTTCTCGCTGTCCTTGGGTACGGCCTGCCTGTGTACCTATGCCAGCTACTTCTCACGCGATACCAACCTGTTGAACTCTGCTGGTCAGATAGCCGTACTCGACACGACTATTGCCATCTTGGCAGGCCTCATGATATTCCCTGCGGCAGCCAGTGTGGGTGTCAGTCCCGACAGCGGACCGTCGCTCATCTTCATCACGCTGCCCAACGTCTTCCAGCAAGCCTTTGCCGCTGTGCCAGTCATCGGCTATGTCATCAGCGTCATGTTCTATGCCCTGCTGGTGTTTGCCGCACTCACCAGCACCATCTCGATGCATGAAATCGGTACGGCCTTCTTTACCGAGGAACTGAAGTTGCCGCGCAGCAAGTCAGCATGGGTCGTCACCGTTGCGGCCTCCCTGCTGTGTGTGTTCTGTGCTTTATCGGTAGGAGCCTGCGACGTGAAGGTCCTGGGCATATCGCTGATGGACTTCTGTGACGGATTGACAGCCAATGTCATGTTGCCGTTAGGCAGTATGCTGACATGTCTGTTCGTCGGATGGTATGTTCCCCGGCAGATGGTGCATAGCGAGTTTACCAATGGCGGCACCATCAACCACCGCTATTTCACGCTCTATCTCTTTGCCGTGCGTTACGTCTGTCCGCTCTGCATCTTCTTGGTGTTTCTCCATCAACTTGGCATCCTATGAACCGTAACGACCGGAAGATAGCCACCGCAGCCATTGCCGTTGCCACACTGGCCTTCATCGTCCTCTACTTCTACGGCAGTGATGACGGTTCTGTCACGTCAACGGCAGACAGCATCCAATCGGTTCGCGACTCGTCGGCGGCACCACGCCAGACACATGCCTCCAGATACACGCCGTATCAGGTGAAGAACGACCGTCAGGCAGAACGTTTCGTCTTCGACCCCAACACGGCCGACTCTACACAACTGCTGCGGCTCGGCCTGCAACCCTGGCAGGTGCGCAACATATATAAATACCGTTCCCGAGGCGGCATCTATCGCCGCAAGGAAGACTTTGCCCGCCTCTACGGCCTCACCGTCAAGCAGTATCGCGAACTGGAACCCTTCATCCATATCTCTTCAGACTACCTGCCCGCCTCTACCATCGTCAAGGACAACAACGGCAGTGTATCGGTCACGCCAAGGCGCGACACCTTGCGCTATTCCGTCAAAATCAAACCCGGCGAGCACATCGAACTGAACACCACCGACACCGCCCGGTTGATGAAGGTACCAGGCATCGGCAGCTATTATGCCAAGGCTATCATCCGCCATGGCCGAAGGTTGGGCGGCTATGTCAGCATCGACCAACTGGACGAGATAGAGCACTTTCCTACAGACGCCAAGCCATACTTCACCGTAGATGCCAATCCCCAGAAGCTGAACGTCAACAAACTCACGCTACAGCAACTGCGCCAACACCCCTACATCAACTACTATCAGGCCAAGGCCATCGTCGACTACCGCCGCATCCACGGCAAGCTGAACAGTCTCAACGACCTCCGTCTGTCTGCCGACTTTCCGCCCGAAGCCATCCGACGCCTTGAGCCATACGTAGAATATTAAAGAAAAGGTTTGGACGTTTACAAAAAAAAACGTAACTTTGCAAGCGGTATGGACTACACGCTGAATTGCAAGGGAAGATTGCTGTCTTTGGCAGAACCGCAGGTGATGGGCATTCTCAATGCCACACCCGATTCCTTCTATACTGCCAGCAGACAACAGACGGAGCGGGACATCGCAACCCGTACACAACAGATACTCACCGAAGGCGGCACCATCATCGATATAGGCGCCTGCTCAACACGTCCCGGCAGCGAAGCCGCCGACGAAGCCGAAGAGATGGCACGTCTGCGGACGGCACTGACCATTGTCCGGCGCGAGGCTCCCGACGCTGTCGTGAGCGTCGATACCTTCCGCCCTGACGTGGCGCGGATGGCGGTTGAAGAGTTCGGCGCAGACATCATCAACGACGTTGGCGGTTCAGTCAACACCCCACCGTCCACGTTTGACATTCAGATGTTTCGCATGGTCAGCCGCCTGCGCGTACCTTATACCTATATGTCATGGAAGAGCAACATACGTGACCTGTTGCTGGACTGTGCCAAGGCCACGGACACACTCAGGTCGATGGGGCAGAAGGACATCATCCTCGATCCGGGATTCGGATTCGGGAAGACGATGGAAGACAACTACGCCGTCATGAACGGCCTGGAACGGATGCAGATGACGGGACTGCCCGTGCTGGTGGGCATTTCCAGGAAGTCGATGATTACCCGCCTGCTGGACATCCAGCCAGAACAGGCACTGAACGGTACGACCGTGCTCAACACGCTGGCGCTGCTGAAGGGGGCTTCCATCCTAAGGGTCCACGACGTCCGCGAGGCCGTAGAATGCATCAAGATAGTTAGTTCTCTAAACTCTAATCTCTAAACTCTAAACGAATACATGTTTTTTGATTTCGGAATAAAAGATATTATCGACATTGTCCTGATGGCCTTGATGCTGTACTACGCCTATAGGCTGATGAAGGAGTCGCGCTCGCTGAATGTCTTCATGGGCCTGCTGGTGTTTGTCGTACTATGGCTGCTGGTGTCACAGGTACTGGAGATGAAACTGCTGGGAGCCATCATGGACAAGTTAGTGTCGGTAGGTGTCATTGTGCTGATTGTACTCTTCCAGGACGACATCCGGAAGTTCCTGTACAACCTGGGAGCCCACCAGCGCATGAGAGCCCTCCGTAAGCTGTTCAGCAACGGCGACAAGAAGCAAGGGACGGAAAAAATCAAGCAAATCATCATGCCCATTGTCATGTCGTGCATGTCCATGAGCAAGAAAAAGGTTGGCGCACTCATCGTCATCCAGCGCAACACCCCACTCGACGACGTCGTCGTCACCGGTGAGCGTATCGAAGCTGCCGTCAACCAACGGCTCATTGAAAACATTTTTTTCAAGAACTCCCCCCTACACGACGGCGCCATGGTCATCGACAGCCAGCACATCGTGGCTGCCGGCTGTATCCTGCCCGTCAGCCACGACCTGAACATTCCCAAGGAACTGGGACTGCGCCACCGTGCCGCACTGGGTATCAGCCACGAAAGCGACTGCATCGCCATCGTAGTCTCTGAAGAGACAGGCAGCATCAGCGTAGCCATGAACAGCGAGTTCCAGCTACGACTGACCGCCGAGAAGCTGGAAAGCATCCTGACCCAGGAAATGGCGTAAACGTAAACGCTTAAAAATTAATAATTGATAATTGACAATTGATAATTAATTTGTAACTTTGCACTATCATCAATAATTATTTATCGTTAAATCAATAAACAAACTATGGATTTATTAAGTCAAATCGTAGCGCGCGCTAAGAGTAACAAGCAGCGCATCGTGCTCCCCGAGGCTGAGGAGGAGCGTACATTGTGTGCAGCCGACAAGGCACTGGCTGACGACCTCGCAGACATCATCCTCATTGGCAACCCCGCCAAGGTAGAGGATTTGGCCAAGGAGAAGGGTCTCACCAACATCGGTAAGGCTACCCTCATCGACCCGGAGAACTATGAGAAGAGCGAGGAGCTGGCCGAGAAACTGGCTGAGATTCGCAAGTCGAAGGGCATGACCATCGAGGAAGCTCGCAAACTCATCAAGAATCCGCTGTATCTCGGATGCATGATTATCAAGACCGAGGGTGCTGACGGTCAGATCAGCGGTGCGCTGTCAACGACTGGCGACACGCTGCGTCCTGCCCTGCAGATCATCAAGTGCCAGCCCGGCATTACCTGCGTCAGCGGTGGCCTGCTGCTCATCTCGAAGCAGAAGCAGTATGGTGAGGACGGTGTGCTTGTCATTGCCGACGTGGCCGTTACCCCGATGCCCGATGCCAATCAGCTGGCACAGATTGCCGTCTGCACGGCTCAGATGGCCAAGGCTGTCGCTGGTTTCGAGGATCCCCGCGTAGCTATGCTGAGCTTCTCGACCAAGGGCTCTGCCAAGCATGAGGTCTGCGACAAGGTTATCGAGGCTACTCGTCTGGCCAAGGAGATGGCTCCCGACCTGAAGATTGACGGTGAGCTGCAGGCTGATGCCGCCCTCGTTCCCAGCGTAGGTGCCAAGAAAGCTCCCGGTTCTGACATCGCCGGCAAGGCCAACGTGCTTGTATTCCCCAACCTGGAAGTGGGTAACATCGGTTACAAGATGGTACAGCGCTTAGGCGATGCCATTGCCATTGGTCCGGTCCTGCAGGGTATTGCCCGTCCGGTGAACGACCTCTCTCGCGGCTGCTCGGTCGATGACATCTACTACATGATTGCCATCACCGCCTGCCAGGCCATGGATGCCAAGAAGTAATTTTCTTTCCCTTAAAAACAAGTAGTCAATGAAGATTTTAGTTCTAAACTGTGGCAGCAGTTCTATTAAATATGCATTGTATAACATGGACGATAAGTCCGTGATGACCAGTGGCGGTGCTGAGCGTGTGGGCTTGGACGGTGCCTTTGTGAAGGTAAAGCTGGCTAATGGCGAGAAGAAGCAGATCATGCACGACATTCCCGAGCATACCGAGGGTG
>ERZ842401.1352-NODE-1352-length-35247-cov-4.614685_pt1 | contig 35247 bp, 29 predicted proteins | sample MGYA00521270_ERZ842401 | MGnify/ENA primary metagenome ERZ842401 (study PRJEB31892, sample SAMEA3878208) | bioreactor metagenome | biome: Moose rumen | place: Sweden | collected 2011-10 | study: EMG produced TPA metagenomics assembly of the PRJEB12797 data set...
TTTTTTCATAACCCTATTGGTGCCTTTCGCAGAAAGGCGGATTATAAAAATGACAAACAGAAAAACAGTTTTTTCGGGGATAATATCAGAAGTCATTGTGCGCTCCTTGACCGAGGCTGCCTTTGTGCGCTGACGGCGGACGTGAAAAATCAGGATGACCTCTGATCTTACCCGATCGGAGGTCTTTTTATTTATGGCAGCATACACGGCGGCGGTCGGTGCTGCATTTTGCGAAGGGAAGTGAGATAATGAAATATTTTGATGTGATGCCCCCTCCGGTCAGTGAGGAGCTCTTAAAAAGAGGCGTTATTACCGATGAGCTGAAATACTGCGTAAAGGCTGACCTGGACGGCGAGGGCAGGTATATAGATGTCTACATAACCTTTACCGATACCGCACTGTCTGTGATATCGGGCTATGAGCATTATGACAGGATAAAGCGCAGGACAAAGCGGCGTGACCTGGTGGGATTTGATACCTCGGGGTATGAGGAATACCCTTTAAAAGATATTGAAAATATGTATGTTGACCGCTATGCCAACTCGGCAAGGCTGATGGTAAAGGATACCGAAGGTGAGGAGTTTGCTGTTGCAAGGTTCTCGCTGGGCTTTGCGGATAAGTTTGAGAAGTTCTGCGAGCGTGTGAACCGCACTGTAAACAGCGAGCCTATCGACGACTCTCTGCTGGAGGGTATAAAGACCCACTGCCCCACCTGCGGCGAGCCCTTTCCCGACCCTAACCGCCCTGTTTGCCCCCACTGTGTTGACAGGCGCTCGGTATTTGTAAGGCTGCTTAAAATGTTTGGTGAGTTCAAGTGGGCGGTGGCGCTGATACTGCTGACCATTATACTCAGCAACGTGCTGGCGGTGCTTTCTCCCGTGTTCGGCGCACAAATGCTTTATGACGATGTTCTCACCGAGGGCGGAAAGCTCTACGGCAGGATACTGCTGATAGTAACGGTGATACTGGCGGTGAACGTGGCTTCGCTGCTGATGAAGGTGGTATCGGGCATAATCACCTCAAAGGTGGTGCCTGTTGTTTCTCACAAGCTGAGGGTGAAGATATTTTCATCAATGCAGCGGCTTTCGCTGGATTTCTTCACCAACAAGCAGACAGGCTCGCTGATGTCAAGGGTAGACCGTGACAGCATGAACATTTACTGGTTCTTTACGGATATAGTCCCCTACGGGCTGACTAATATAGTGAAGATAGTCGGCATTGCGGTGATAATGGTGCTTATCTCGCCGCTTTTGTCAATAGGCATAATACTCACCATTTCATTTATCGAGATAATGCAGCACCGCTTTTACCGCAGCCAGCGCAAGCTCTACCGCAAGTTCGATGTGGCTACACGCTCTGCAAACTCGGTGCTGTCGGACGTTATGAACGGTCAGCGTGTGGTAAAGGCTTTTGCCAATGAGCAGCGTGAGATTGACCGCTACACCGTAAAAAACACCGACGCATTTACCATAAACTACCGCATAAACTCACGGCTCGCCAACACCATACCCTTTATATGGACCTTTTACCGTGTTATAAACAAGCTGGTGTTCTGTCTGGGAGCTGTTATGGTGATTAAAGGGCACATAATGTTCGGTGCGCTGTCGGCGCTGATATCCTACACCGAAATGGCTTATGACCCCATAAACTTTTTTACATGGATAGGCGACCGCTGGGCAAGGTGCATGGACGCTGCCTCGAGAATGTTTGAGATAATGGATGCTCTGCCCACCGTTAAAGAGCCCGAAAACCCCGTGCATATCGACAGCATGAGGGGCGATATAGAGCTTAAAGATATAAGCTTTGAGTATGAAGCAGGCAGACCCATAATCAAAAACCTTAGCTTAAAGGTGCAGTCGGGTCAGATGTACGGCATTGTGGGCAAAACGGGCGCAGGAAAATCCACCATAATAAACCTTATGGCAAGGCTTTATGATGTAACAGGGGGCGAGATAACCATTGACGGTACTCCCCTGCGGCAGATAGCCACGGCGGATATAAGAAAAAATATCGGCATAGTTTCACAGGAGACCTTTTTGTTCATAGGCTCTGTTGCCGATAACATACGCTATTCAGACCCCGATGCTTCAATGGAGGAGGTCATCGAGGCTGCTAAATCCGCAAACGCCCATGAGTTCATAACCAAGCTGCCCGACGGCTACAACACAATGGTGGGCGAGGGCGGCGTGAACCTTTCGGGAGGAGAAAAGCAGCGTATATCAATAGCCAGAGCCATCATACAAAAGCCGAATATCCTCATACTTGACGAAGCCACCGCCTCTATGGACACCCGCACCGAGCGCAAGATACAGGCGGCGATAGACAAGCTGAAGCAGGGCAGGACCATAATATCCATCGCCCACCGCCTTTCGACACTGAGAGATGCGGATATGCTGTGCGTTATCGAAAACGGCGAGCTGAAGGAGACAGGCACTCACGACGAGCTTATACGCAAAAAGGGCAAATACTATGAGCTTTACAAGCTGCAGTCTGAGGCTCTGAAATTTATAAATGAATAAGGAGGTAAGCCGTAATGAATAATGAAGAAGAACTTTACGAGGTAGACAAGCTCACCCTGCTTGACTGTAAAAAAATAAAGCTGAGCCTTGAAAAAAGTGGCTTTCTCACCCTTGAATATGAGGGCAGGAGCTACAGCAGGGTCAACCCCACAAGGCTTATACCCTTTTACTCAAAGACCACCTACATAAGCCTTTCCTATGAGAATGAGGAGGGTGAGTTCAGAGAGGTGGGGATCATAAAGGATATGGCTGAGCTTGACAAGGAACAGTACAAATTATTGGACGATTATCTCGAATACAAATACTATATGCCCGAGATAACAAGGGTTTATAACATAAGGGATAATATGCGGGGCTCTATTTTTGTAAAGGCAGACACCACCTCGGGCGAAAAGACCATTTGCGTGCGTGACTGGTATCAGAACTTCCGTATGCTGACAAGCGATTATCTTTATGTAAACGACGCTGACGGCAATAAATATTTCTGCAAGGATATACACGGGCTTGACCGCAAAAGCAGAGCTGTGCTGGAGCTGTTCACGTAATATACTGAAACTGCAATGAAAGGAGGTATGGGCAATTGAACCTTTTATTGACGCTGCCGAAGGAAGTGCCTGACAGGGTCGCCTACTCGCTGCCATTTTCGTTTGCAAGCGACGGCGAGGCGGTAAAGGGCATTTTCTGCGTGACGGATAAGAAAATATACATATACATAAACGGCGAGATAGAAGAAGAGTACAATATTTCGGACTTTTGCGAATTTGCCTGCCGCCAGCAGATAGGCACATCTATGGCGCAGGGCATAAAGGAGAACGGCGATGTTATCTGCTTCTGCGCCTTTACGCAGGATATGTTTCTGCGGTATGCCGAGGTTTTGAAGCTGCTGGACCACTATATACGTACAGGCGAGCTCATAACCGACACAGGCACAGACGAGCCCACCTGCCCAAACTGCGGTATGCCGCTGGAGGGGGCTGCCGAGTGTGTTTACTGCAAAAGCAAAGGCTCGACCCTTTTAAGGCTGATCAAGCGAATTGCGCCTTATAAAAAGTATTTTATAATCGCTGTTATCTGCACGGTGCTGTCTGAGGGCATATGGGTATTGATGCCCTATTTTGACCGCATTATCATAGACAAATACGTTACCCCTAAGCTTGATGACTGGGCAGGGCTGGCTGGTATCATGATAACCATGATATCTATGCTGCTGCTGGCAGGGGTGCTGGAGTTTTTCAACATGAAAAACAGCTTCCGCGCGGCGCTCAACATAGGCAGAGACCTGAGACAGGAGGTCTTTGAAAGATCACAGCAGCTTTCCATGAGCTCAATATCAAAGCGCACCGCAGGCGAGCTGATAAACCGTGTATCCAGCGATGCTGCAAAGCTGGAGGACTTTATCACCGCCAACGGCAAGGACGCTATCGTAAAGATACTTTCGCTGGTGATAATAGGCGTTCTGCTGTTTATTATGGACTGGAGGCTGGCTTTGCTGACGGTTATGCCCGTACCGCTGGTATTTATAATAGTACAGAAGCTTTTCAGGACAATGGCGCTGAAATACACAATGGTATGGAAAAACCAGAAGCACCACGGTGAAACCCTCCACGATATACTAAACGGCATAAGGGTGGTCAAATCCTACGGCAGCGAGGTGCGTGAGGTGCAGCGTTATGAAAACTGCTCGCTGGCATGGGCAAAAGCCTGCGTCAGGGCTGAGATAATGTGGTATCTCACCATTCCCCTATCGGAGTTCATACTGACCATAAGCAACTTTTTTGTGCTGTATTTCGGCGGCTCGATGATACTCGACCACACTATGTCGCTGGGTGAGCTGATACAGTTCACCACCTATGTTACCATGCTTTATGAGCCTATGCACTGGCTGATACAGATACCCAGAACACTGGCTGATACCACGGTATCGGCAGGCAAGGTGTTTGAGATACTCGACGAGCAGTCGGACGTCAGGGACATAAAGGACCCTGTTGAGCTGGACATAAAGGGCGATATCGAGTTTGACGATGTTTACTTCGGCTACAAGGTGTATAATCCTGTGCTGAAGGGGATATCCTGCAATATCAGGAAGGGCGAGATGATAGGCATAGTGGGTCACTCAGGCGTGGGCAAATCCACCATGATAAACCTGATACTCAGACTCTACGACTGCACCCAGGGGGAGATACGCATAGACGGTGTTCCCATAAGGGATATATCCCAGCACAGCCTGCGCTCACAGGTGGGGGTAGTTTTGCAGGAGACCTTTCTGTTTGACGGCAGCGTGCTGGATAACATCGCCTATGCACGCCCCCAGGCGCCCTTTGAGGACATAATAAAGGCGGCTAAGATAGCCAATGCCCATGACTTTATCACAAAGCTGCCTGACGGCTACAACACCCGTGTGGGCAACAAGGGCTTTCAGCTTTCGGGGGGTGAGCGGCAGAGGATAGCCATTGCAAGGGCGCTGCTGCACGACCCTAAGATAATAATACTCGATGAAGCCACAGCCTCACTGGATACCCAGACCGAAAAGCAGATACAGCAGGCACTTTCAAAGCTCACCGAGGGCAGGACGACCATTGCCATAGCCCACAGGCTATCGACCCTATCAAATGCCGACAGGCTCATAGTTTTAGACAAGGGCAGGCTTGCTGAGATAGGCTCTCACAACCAGCTTATGCGGCAAAAGGGCGTTTACTACAAGCTGGTAATGGCTCAGCGCCAGACCACAAGAATGAAAAATGCGCAGGCGCAGTAAAATGCAATGTTTAAGGCACTTATGTCAGTTCAAATCGACATAAGTGCCTTTTGGTTGCTTTGTCACAGCCGCTTATACACAGTACGGCTTATTATTTCAGAGTTTTCGCTTTTGCTCATTCTTATCAATGTACATTTTCTTATCGGCTCTGTCTATGCATTCTCTTACAGAGTCAAGGCTGCTGTTCATGCAGGCTGCGCCGTAGGAAATGCTTATGGGCTTATCGTGTATGACATAGCGGAGCTCCTCATTTCTGAGCTGTTTTATGTAGCTCTCGGCTCTCTCTTCATCAACATTCGGCAGCACCAGCACGAACTCATCGCCGCCTGTTCTGAAAACACGGCAGTCATTTGGCAGAACTGTTCTGAAAAGCAGCGCTGCCATGCGGATATATTCATCTCCCACCAGATGACCGTAGGTGTCGTTTATCATTTTCAGCCCGTTGCAGTCAGCCGATATAAAGCTGACAGGCAGGCTGCAGCTTTTCTCCATACCCTCGGTGAACTGGTCGAAGCAGCGGCGGTTGTCGGCGCCTGTCAGCTCGTCCTTCATAGCCTTTTCTTCAAGGCTTATGCGCATCTGCTCCTTTTCGGTAACGTTGTTTATAAGGGCGATTATGCCTGTTATATTGCCGTTTTCGTCACGTACAGGCTCTTTTATTATCTCTAAAAATTCCTGAACATTATCCTCGTTTATCTCGATGATATAAGCTGTGCCCTTGCCCGACTTCATCAGCTCCACATCGGTCTGCATAGCTTTTATGGCATTTTCCTTATCCTTGCGGATATCAACATCGGTCTTGCCCCTGATAGTCCAGTCGGGGTCGCCGGGTCTTTCAAGGTGGTGCCAGTAGTGGGTGGCGAAAACATAGCGTCCCTTTTCATCTTTAAGATACACCATAGACGGCAGCTCTTTAAGCATACGCTCTATCTCAAAAAAGGTGGCAGAGTCTTTTAGCCTTATGGAATTTTCTATGCGGTGAAGAATGATATCCTTATACAGCGGCGGTGTGATGATATCCACCGCTCCCCTTTTAAGGCACTCGGCTGCCAGCGGCATATCATCGCTGCTGCCGCAGTATATGAGCATAGGTATAGCTGCCAGCATACTGTCATTTTTAAGCCACTTAAACAGCCCGAAGTCAGCGTCGGAAGCGTCCTTGGCACATATAACAGCCGCCGATATATTACCTGCCTGCTGCTTGACAGAAGCAAAATCCCTGACGCTGCTGTCATGCATAAACACCCTGTATTTTTCAGATAAGAGCTCGCTTAGCTCAGAAAGGTCATTCTCACCGTCTGAGACCAGCAATATAGTTCTTCGTCTGTCGTTAGAATTTATAATTTCCAAATTTGTCACCCCTGAATAAAAAAAGTGAGGGTCTTATGACGGATACCCATATAGAAGTTTTGCCCCCTGTGTGCTGCAAAGGATACAGGAGGCATCTGGTTTATTGATGCTGTTCAGTCAGCATATCATGCATTCAACTGAATAATCTGTTGATGCTGTTTATTTTCGTGACAGCATACGAGAGCAACACTAAGACAGCGGCTGCGGCTGCACCGCCACATATCGTATCATTGACGACATAGATGCCGGATAATGCGTTTACAATGCAATGGAACAATACACACAGCCACACACTGCCAGTATTCTTTCTGATGCTTGCCAGAGCGAAGCTCAGTCCAAGAACAGTAAGCCCGAATACCAGATAATCCTGACCATATTGTCCTGCTCCATTTATAAAAAACAAAGGCATATGCCAAAGCCACCAGATGACGCTGACAATGAGCGTGGATAAGGTAAAGCTGCATTTTTTCTCTAATTCCGGCTGTAGTATATATCGCCAGCCTGCTTCTTCCAGTCCGCCGCCAACTATCATCATAGGGATCATAATAATGATCGCATAAAGCGGTGCGCCGCTTTCGTAGCCTGCAACAAAGCATTGCGGCAATAAAAACAGGATTGCAAGAATCACGACCAACACATATGAAAAGACATTATGTTTCAGATCAAAAACATTCTTTATCCATTCTTTGAGCTCTGAAATCTCTTTATTCTTCTTTAGGGCGATATAGGAAGCAATCGTTGGAGACCATCCGCCTAACAGAAACGGGATATATAACAGATAATTTTTATCCAATGCAACTCCATTCAGACTGCATAGGATGCAAGCTCCCCAACAAAGAAGCATGATTGAAAACGTAAATATCAAATAGTCTTTACTCAGCTTGCTCATTCTGAACCTCCCGATTCCGTTTATTTCAAGAATAATTATAGCATAGCATCTCTGTACTGTCAATAGAAACGCCATAGTACTTCTGACCTTACATCAGAAATACTATGGCGTAAAACTTCTTTATACGTACCGTACTTACTATTTTATCTTATATAATTATATTATAGCACAGCTATTTACAAATTTCAAGGCTTAATACAAGAAATATCCAAGGTTTTGCGCTTAAAGAATATATTTTACAGCTCAGAAGTAATAAAAAAACTGTTTTTCGTACACTTTATGTTAAAAAGCTTTACATATAAAACCATATATGGCATAATTTATTATATATGTACTATTATTAAAATAAATTTACCTTTCAACCAACAGGTGACTAATATGATATACTATTTTCACATAACTGTAATTCTGTCGGTCATACTTTCGGGTGTGTTTCTGCTGAGGCGGCGCAAGGGCATATCGGTGCACCATGACGAGCTTATCGGCAGCCTGAAAATCACCGTCAGCGGCATACTTATGGCAACGGGTATGTATAAATAGGCTGAGATCAATAAATGTATAAATAAAAAAAGGTATCTGCACTGCGGACCGATCAAAGATCGTCACCGCAGGCGATACCTTAATTTTTTCACTGTTTCATTGCACCGTTTTTATTTTCAGCTTGTCAAAATCGGAGGAGCTGCCCTCAAAAACATCGAGGTCGATGTACTTTTCCTCGCCGCTGTAGCCCGAAAGCTCACCCGTGTCGCTGTACTGCCAGAAGGTCCAGTCACGTCCTATGGGCATAAAATACACGTTTCTTATCCACAGGGGGCAATCACCGAAAATGTCGCCGTATAGCCTGTATGCCTTTGAGGTGCAGTAGATCACGGGCTTTGTGCCGTAATAGGTCTCCAGAGCGCTTATCATGTCTTTCAGATCATTCTTTACCTCATCGGCAGACTTGGGGTTTTTGATATAATCGCCGTAGAATTCCACATCTATAGCAGGTGGCAGCATACCCTCGGTGATGCCCACCGTCTTTATAAAATGCTGCGCCTGTGCTTCACCCGAGCTGTCGTAGCTGAAAAAGTGATAGGCTCCTACCGTAAGGTCAGTGGTGCGGGAATTTTTCCAGTTATACTCAAACTTTTCGTCGGTGAAGGAGCTGCCCTCGGTCGCCTTAATATAAACAAAGTCCAGCTTTTTGGACAGAACATCCCACTCTATATCCCCCTGATATGCAGAAATATCTGCGCCCTTTATACCGCCGGGGTGATTGAGCTTTATCACCTTAAAATATACCAGCACCAAAAAGCAGACACAGGCAATTATCAATATTATAACAGCCGTGCTCTTTCTTATTCTGCTGCCTCCCATAAAAGATCAAACCTTTCTGTCCAAAACATAGGACAAATAAGATTATAGCAGAAAATCCCGTCATTGTCAAGAGCTTTTTGGAACAAAGCACGCAAATCAATTTTTGTAAAATTGATTTCCCTGGGAACAAAGCTGCAAATATCAGTTTTTGCAGCAAAACAGCTACGCTGCTCTGGTCTCGGCGGTGATATCGCCGTCAGCGGGCAAGCTTTTTGTGTTCACCGAGAATGCAGGTCTCTGCAGCTGTTTCAGGCGCTCCCCTGCGGCGGTTTTACGGGCGTCAAGAATGCAGAGCTCTCTGGCAACAAAGGCAGAAAAGCCCATCAGCAGCAGTGCCAGCGACTGCCCGGGGAACAGACCTGCTGCGGCTGTGAGTATGCACAGGGCTGCAAAGCTTTTTATTACTCCCCTGTGCCAGCCCTCGCCTGCGGCGCACTCGTTTATCACCAGAACTATCAGCGATATTATCCACATCACATCACATCTTCCTTTCGCAAAAGCCTTATTTGAACAGGCTCATTATTATATACACAGGCAGAAGTACGGGCAGAATGATTATAAACTTTGCCAGCAGCTCCAGCAACATGATAACAAGTCCGCCTGTGAAACGTCGATAAGCACCAGCAGTATTATCAGGGCTATCCATCTGGCTCTTGTATCTGCGCTGCTGCTCGGGGTCCTTCGGGGTAGCTCGGTCTTGCTGTCATCGTCGTCGCCCACAACGTCCTTGTAAATGTTGTATTCAATATAATCATCGCAAATGGTCTTTTTTCCGTCGCCGTCCCAGTCAAAAAATGCCATATTTATCCTCCTTTGAGGTATCGGGTCCTGTTTTGCTTGTGTGAACATATTATAGCACTTTGATTTTCATTTGTGGGGAAATTTTTGGGACAGTTAGCCATTTTGTGCGAAATTTTCTTTTGTGGGAGATTTTTTGTACTAATTTTGATAGAAGTACAAAAATTTGGATAGTTTAGCTGCATTATATGACTTTTGTGTAAAAACAAGGGTATCGGTGCTAAGTTTATTAACAAAATGCCTATTGTATTTTCTTTTTTAATGTGTTATAATAACTGTGATTATGCGAATACTTTTATGAAAGGAGCTCCGCTTATGCGGAGACGGTGAAGCTTATGAGCAGGATTTTTGACCTCGGCATAGATGTTGGCTCAACAACTGTAAAAACGGTCATTCTTGACGGCGGTGAGTTTTTGTATAACAAGTACGAAAGACACTTCTCAAAGGTGCGTGAGACCGTTGCCGAGCAGCTTAAAATAATAAGAGATATGTACCCCGATGATAAGTTCAGGATAGCTATCACAGGCTCGGCAGGTCTGGGCATTGCCGAAGCCTGCGGCATTCCCTTTGTGCAGGAGGTTTTTTCTGCATTCGTTGCGGTGAACAAGAGCTATCCCAAGGCTGATGTGGTCATTGAGCTGGGGGGCGAGGACGCCAAGATAATTTTTCTCACAGGCGGCGTTGAGCAGCGTATGAACGGCTCCTGCGCAGGCGGCACAGGTGCTTTTATCGACCAGATGGCCGGGCTGCTGGGGGTTACTCCCGATGAGATGAACGAGCTGGCGCTGAAAGCCGAAAAGACCTACCCCATAGCTTCAAGATGCGGCGTTTTCGCAAAGAGCGATATACAGCCGCTGCTCAACCAGGGAGCTAAAAAGGAGGATATATCTGCATCTATCTTTCAGGCTGTGGTGGACCAGACAGTTTCGGGTCTGGCTCAGGGCAGAAAGATACAGGGCGAGGTGCTGTTTCTGGGCGGACCTCTCACATATCTCAGTGCGCTGAGAGAAGCCTTTAAAAAGACACTTTCGCTGGACGACGAGCACGCTGTACTGCCCGATAAGTCCTCATGCTACATAGCCTACGGTGCAGCTCTGCACGCTAACACTCTGGCTGAGGAGATGACTGTTGACGAGGCTATCGACAGGATAGTCAACGCTAAGGCGCAGGATAATATAGTTGTGGGCAAGCCCCTGTTCGAGTCACAGGAGGACTATGCTAAGTTTATTGACAGGCACAAAAAGTCTGACCTTAAATATGCGGATATCACCACCTATGAGGGCGATGCTTACCTTGGTATCGACGCAGGCTCGACCACCACAAAGCTGGTGCTGATAACCCCCGAGGGCGGTCTGCTTTATCAGCACTACTGCTCAAATCAGGGTCAGCCGCTGGACATCATATCCGCCAAACTCAAAGAGATTTACAGCCTTGCAAACCCTAAGCTGAGGATAAAAGCTTCGGCAGTAACGGGCTACGGTGAGGAGCTTATAAAGGCAGGTCTCGGCGTGGATTTCGGTATAGTTGAGACTGTGGCGCACTATAAGGCTGCGGCTTACTTCTGCCCCGAGGTGGATTTTATCATCGACATCGGCGGACAGGACATAAAGTGCTTTAAGATAAAAAACAACGCTATAGACAGCATAATGCTCAACGAGGCTTGTTCATCGGGCTGCGGCTCGTTCATACAGACCTTTGCGGGAGCTATGGGCTATGATATAGCTCAGTTTGCCCAGCTGGGACTTTTCGCAAAAGCCCCTGTTGAGCTCGGCTCGCGCTGCACAGTTTTCATGAACTCGTCAGTAAAGCAGGCGCAGAAGGACGGCGCAAGCGTTGAGGATATCTCGGCAGGTCTTTCGGCTTCGATAATCAAGAATGCGGTATATAAGGTGATAAGAGCAAAGTCGGTAGACGAGCTTGGTAAAAATATAGTGGTACAGGGCGGCACATTTTTAAATGACGCTGTGCTGAGGTCTTTTGAGAAGGAGCTTGGCAGAAATGTTATAAGACCTGCCATTGCCGGACTCATGGGTGCGCTGGGCTGCGCTTTGTTCGCTAAGGAAAAGACCCTGGGCAGCAACGCAGGCTCGGGCATTATAACCAAGGAGGAGCTTGAGGATTTTGACTATACCTCAAGAGCTGTTCAGTGCGGCGGCTGCGGCGCTCACTGCAGCCTGACGGTGATACGTTTCAGCGACGGTCACCGCTTTATCTCGGGCAACCGCTGTGAAAAGGGTGCAGGCATAAAGATAACCGACAGGACCGAAAATATGATTGAGTATAAGTATAACTACATCAAGGAGCTTGAAAACACCAAGCCCCACGGTGCAGTTACCGCAAGAGTAGGTCTGCCGCTGGCGCTTTCCTATTACGACCTTATGCCCTTCTTTGTGCAGCTGTTCACAGACCTGGGATTTGAGGTGGTGTTCTCTGAGGAATCTACAAGAGATACCTACTATAAGGGTCAGCAGACCATACCCTCTGACACTGTCTGCTATCCTGCAAAGATAACCCACGGACACATTGAGAGCCTGCTGGAGAAGAATGTTGACTTCATATTCTACCCCTGCATGAGCTATAATATAGACGAGGGCGGTTCGGATAACCATTACAACTGCCCTGTGGTGGCTTATTATCCCGAGCTTTTAAAAGCCAATAACGATAAGCTCACCGAGGACAACTTCATCACCCCTTATATCGACCTTAACAACAAATCCCATGTGGCTAAGGCGATGGCAAGGGCACTGGGCAAGTACGGCGTTACTGCAAGAACGGTGCTGCCACTGCTCAACCGTGCGTACTCGGCACAGCTGAATTTCAGAAAGGCTGTTAAGGACAAGGCTCAGGAGATAATAGGTGAAGCAAGAAGAAAGGGGCAGAGGATAATAGTTGTGGCAGGACGCCCCTACCATATCGACCCCGAGATAAACCACGGCATACATAAGCTGATAGCCTCGCTGGGCTTTGCGGTGATAACCGAGGACAGCGTGGCAGGTCTGGCAGATACACCTGCGCTGGACGTCCTCAACCAGTGGACATACCATTCAAGGCTTTACAGAGCTGCCAAGTATGTGTGCGACAATGAGGATATGCAGCTGGTGCAGCTGGTAAGCTTCGGCTGCGGCATTGACGCTGTGACTACCGATGAGGTGAGAGCTATTCTTGAAGAACAGGGCAAGCTTTACACCCAGCTTAAAATAGACGAGATAACCAACCTGGGCGCTGCAAAGATCAGACTTAGATCCCTTGCGGCTGCGCTGGAGGAAAAGGAAGCAAGAGCTGCGGCTGAACATGAGGAGCATGAGCTGGCAGCTGCCGCAGGCATATGACCGATAAAATGTAAAATTTGCGGAGGTAAATCAAAAATGTCTGATAAAAAGGATCAGAGCAGCATACATCACTCAGGCTCTGACAGAGTGAAGAAGTCTTATTTTGACAAATCAAGAAAGGACGAGTATACCATACTTGTACCTGATATGCTGCCCATACACTTTAAGCTCATCATGGCTATATACAAGCAGTATGGCTATAAGATGGAGCTTTTGCAGACCTCTACGAGAAACGTTATCGACGAGGGTCTTAAAAATGTTCATAACGATACCTGCTACCCTGCACTGCTGGTAATAGGTCAGTTCATGGATGCACTCAACAGCGGCAAATACGACCTTGACCACACCGCTCTGCTGATATCACAGACAGGCGGCGGCTGCAGGGCGTCTAACTATATACATCTGCTGAGGAAGGCGCTTTCTTCCACCTATCCCCAGGTGCCTGTGCTCTCGCTGAATTTCAGCGGACTGGAGAAGGATGCTTCTATCGAGGTATCGCCCGTTATTGCGCTGAAGCTTATCTATGCGGTGCTCTACGGCGATATGCTGATGCTGCTTTATAACCAGTGCAAGCCCTATGAGATACACGAGAACTCCACCGACGACCTGCTGGCAAGGTGGCAGCACAGAATGGGCAAGCTTTTTGCCACCAAGCGTGATTATATGGCTACCACCAGGATATACAAGGCTATGCTGAAAGACTTTGCGGCACTGCCCAGAAACAGCAAGCCTAAGCCCAAGGTGGGCATTGTGGGGGAGATATATGTTAAATACTCCCCTCTTGCAAACAACCATCTTAACGAGTTTTTGCTTTCTGAGGGCTGTGAGCCCAATGTGCCGGGGCTGCTTGACTTTGTTATGTACTGCGCATCTGATGCGGTAAACGACGCTAAGCTATATGACACAAGGAACAAAAAGACCCTGATATACGGCATAGGCTATGATGTGCTGTATAAGTTCCAGAAGCAGCAGATAAAGATAATAAAACAGCACGGGGTCTTTCAGCCGCCCCATGATTTTGAGCACCTGAGAAGCTGCGCTGACAAATATATACACCAGGGCGTAAAAATGGGTGAGGGCTGGCTGATAACTGCCGAAATGGCAGCTCTTGCGGAAACAGGCACAAAGAATATAATCTGCACACAGCCCTTCGGCTGCCTGCCTAACCATATCGTTGCCAAGGGCAGCGCCAGAGTTATAAAGCAGGCTTACCCCGACGCCAATATAGTGGCTATCGACTACGACCCGGGTGCTACAAAGGTTAATCAGGAAAACAGGATAAAACTTATGCTGGCTAATGCAGTGGTCTGATATCGGGAGGATCAAATGGATCTGATAGAATGTTTAAAGGACCTTTACCAAGGCTCTTCCGACAGGGTCTGCATTACCGATGAAAATATGCACATCATCTGGAAAAACAGCAGTGATCTGCCCGGCTATATAGAGCCACTGTTTTTCCTGGACGGCCGCCGCCAATATCTCCAGCTGCCTATGAGACATGAGGGTATATACAGCTATAAGTTTGACGAAATAACTCAATGCGTAAAGATAAAGCCGCTGATGGAAGGCAATGAGATAATAGGCTATCTACTGAACTTTTTCAATGCCGACGAGCTTTGCCTGATGTCAGACCGCTCTGATATCAAGCGGCACAGGATAAAGGCTAACAGCGTTATATCAAACAACACTGCCATGATCCTCCATTCGCTGGAGATAGCCCAGAGAAACATTGATCTGGGCAATGAATTTGATTTTGGCAAGCTTGACCGTGACATACGAAAGTATATACTTAAACTGCTGGCGTCAAAGGCTAATTATTATGAGCTGGGAAAGTATAACTCGGGAGATATAATAAGCGATCAGAAAAATGTCTCATACCAGATGGCACTGCTTTGCGACAGATTTGAAAAATGCCTGAAGAACACAAATATATTCTTTACCAAAGATATCGAGCCGGAAGTATATATGGATATCAACGTAGACAGGCTGTGGGCGGCAGTTGCCAACCTGCTGACAAATGCGGTGATGTATAACGAGAACGATAATATCAAGGTAGCTCTCAGGCTTTATACCAAAGGACAAACTGTGGTGATATCCGTAAAGGATAACGCAGGGGGAATAGATGAGGACGTGCTAAAACGCTCCCTCACCCCGTTTACGATGCACAGACCTGTTGATGACCATGAGTCGCTGGGACTGGCAGTGGTAAAAAAGCACTGTGAATATTACGGCGGCAGGCTTGAAGCGGACATCGAAAAGGGAGTATCAACAGAGTTCAAAATGATATATCACTACGACCGCTCAAGGGTCCCCGACAGACTGAGTATGTCTGAGATGTTCCCGTATCTGAGCAACTACGATCAGGCAGGCAGCATTTTTGCAAAGGCTTTTGATCTGACGGGCAATGAATAAAAGATGAAACCACATAAAACAGGAAAGGTATGGATAAGCATGAACATAAGAATGAAAAGAACTGCGGCTGCGCTTTGCGCACTTGGCATGATATTTGCACTTGGCGCCTGCACCGACCACGAGGACAAGGACTCCAAAAAGGAAACAGAGAGCTCTGCGGCACAGACAGACAGCGGCGAGGAAAAGCCTGCTGACGACAAGACCGTTACCGATGAAGAGACCACCAAGGAGGAGGACGAAAAGGACAAGGACACCACAGATGGCGAGGACAGCAAGACTGACGGCATTACTCCTGCCATGTGGAGGATAGAGGGCGAAAACGGCAACACCATAACCATGCTCGGCTCAATGCACGCCCTTACCGAAAGCGACTACCCACTGCCTGACACTGTAATGGACGCTTTTGAGGCAGCCGATGTTCTGGCAGTTGAGTGCGATGTTGAGTCGGCAGGTACCATCGCCTTCCAGTCAACGCTATTAAAGCAGATGTACAACGAGGACGGTGTAAAGTTCAGCGACCTTATCTCGGGCGAGGCTTATGATGCAGTGGCTGAGTATTTAAAGACCTATGACATGACAGTGGATTCTATGGAGCTTTTCAAGCCCTGGGCAGTATCAAACACGCTTGATTCGCTGCCTGTGCTGTATTCCAAGCTGGATGCGGAGCTGGGCATAGATGCTTATCTTCTGCAGCAGGCAAAGGAGACTGACAAGGAGATATATGAGGTCGAGTCGGTGGAGTTCCAGATGGATATGCTCATGAATTTCTCGGACGAGATATATGACCTGATGTTCAGAAGTCTCGACGGCGAGAGCAAGGAGACTATGGTGGCCCAGCTGGAAGAGCTGCACGATGCATGGGCAAGCGGCGATATCGAGGAGATAACCGAGCTCAGTGAGGAAGAGGAAGAGGAGATGTCCGAGGAGGACGCAGAGCTTGCCGAGGAATATAACCGCATAATGCTCACCGACAGAAACGTTGGCATGGAGGAAGCCATAAAGGAATTTATCGAGGGCGACAAGGACGTTTTCTTCGTGGTAGGCGCAGCCCACTATGTTGACGAGGGCGGTATACTCGACCTGCTGGAGAAGGACGGTATCGAGTATGAAAGGATAGAATACTGACAGCAGAAAAAATAAAGAGGTATCGCATTTAACGCGGTACCTCTTTTTATTATGTAATTATTTAAAAAGTGAGAAGAAAGCTGACGCTGCTGCCGAGGCTGCTGCGCCCTTGGCTGCACTGGCTGCGTCCTCTGCCGACTGGGCTGAAAGCGCTGTCATAAGCTCAACTCTTGCCTGATGCTTTTCAGTCTCGAGCAGGTTTATGGCTTCTTTCAGACTGTTTGCACGCATATTGCGGATATAGCTGTAAAGCATTGCAAATGATGTGCTGTCTCTGTAATCATAAGGCAGCCACGAAAGCACAGCGTCATTTCTGAGCACAGACAGCTCGCTTTCATACTTTGACTTAGTCTGTTTAGCTTCTTCAAGCTGCTTTTTGTATTTATTCTGCTTGTACAGGGCGATCGGCAGGGTGATAACTATGCCTATAAGATAAATCAGAAGTCCTGAAACTGCAATAAGGTTTCGGCGCCCGTTGCTCGCCTTTTTTTCGAGCTTTTCTATCAGCTCACTGTCATAGGGCTCTAAAGCGTCCTCCTTTTCCTTGATAGCTGTCATCACGGGCAGGCTGTTTTCCATCTGGACGAGCAGCGCCCCTCTTTCATCAGATGCCGATACCGCAGGTGATGCTCCGCCCGACAGGGCAATATCTGTGCCGCCCTGACGTGCGCCGCACTTGGGGCAGAACTCTGCGCCCTCCTGAAGCTGTTCTCCGCATTTTAAACAAAACATATCATTTTCCTCCTTGTTATTACTCGTCTTTCACATATTTTTATGCTGTCAGTCCTTAGCAGGTCACCTGTTTATTCATATTATTACTTGATAATTTAAACAGCAAAAAGAAAATACTGTGCCCTCAGGCTCAGAACTTAATGATCGTTTCCTCGCCGTCTGTGCCAAATCTGTGCAGGAAGTAGCCGTATTCATCACAAACAAGATAGAGCTTGTCGGAAAGGGCAACATTTGTTCCTACCTCCCACTCGGGCTCAAGCTCCTCTTTCAGCGTACCGCCCAAAGAAGGATCGGAGGGCTGCTTTATTGAATTAAGCGTTTTTGTATTAGCATCGTAAGCTAAAAGGTGATCACCGCCGTAATAATTACCCTCATCAAACAGATCAACGTTCTCATCATTTATCAGCAGCTCGTTGGTCTCCATATCGACCAGATAGGTATTAGTCATCAGGTATTTGCCTGCAACGGTGTACTTCTTTATCTCGTCCTCCCTTTCGATAAGAGTGTTCCACTTTCCCTCTGCTATATCGTAATAGACCGCCAGTGAGGGTGCAAAGATTTTGCCGTCATAGAGCACTGCGTCCTGTCCGTTCCATGTCACGCCGTGGGTGCCGTCCTTTTCGGGGTACGGTATTTCGGTAACAGCGCCGAAGTCCTTATCGAGAATGTAGAAGTTATCAGCTTCGTTGGTGACCTTGACTCCGTTTTTATCGTGGGGATAATAAAGCAGGACCGAACCGTCAGACAGAGGTGCTGCCACCAGGTAATTTTCGATCTTCACTATGCCGTAGTCCAGATCTTCAGATGATTTTAACAGATCAAATCTTTCGGCTTTTCCGTTAAGATCTATCCTGTAGATATCAGCACGCCTGTTATTGAAATCGCCAACGAATATGTAAATATTGCCGTTTATAAAGCTTACATTGTCGGGGTCTACAAAAGTGCATACCTTTGCATTCTCGCCGCTTTCGGTATCATAGCAGTATATGTCTATAACCTTCTCGGTGCTCAATCCAGTGGCTAACAGCTCCTCATAGCTCTGGGGGTCAATGGAGTCAGCCGATGACTCAGCCATATCCCTGTAAATACTTAAAATGCTTTCGGGAACTATAGCCTCCGTATCGGCAGCAGGGTCATAATCGCGCTGAATGCTGTATACTATATTCTTTTTGCCGTCAAAGCCGAAGCGTATGGCTGTAGGGGGATTACCGGCTGTGACCATCGAAAGCATCTGCGAATTTCCCGGTCCTGCTGCTTCATACTCTGCCGCCAGAAGATCGTAATATTCATATGCCGCATTATCTTCCTCAGGTTCCTCGGGTACATCTTCTGCCTCGGGGGCTTCTGTTAGGGCAGGGTCTGCCTCTGCCTCGATCTCATCTAAATCAGCCTCAGCTACAACCTCATCAGGGTCATCCTTTGGTGCCTCTGTAGCTACAGGCACTGTTCCGCGGACTTCTTTTTTATCGCTGCTGCTTTCAGAGCTCTCCTCGCTGCTGCCGCAGGCTGTGAGGGCAAATACCATTGCCAGAGCCATTACTCCCGATATCACCTTTTTTGTAAAATCTGATCTCACTTTATATATCCTCCTTGATCTGTTATTATATCGCCGTTAGTCTTACTTGTGCAAGTCGCCCACAGGCTCTTCGCCGACCTCTATCACGCCGTCTGTTATCTTTGCGCTGAACTCGCCTATAGATGTTCTTGTTTTGGCAGCGTTTATTATCTTCATGGCGTCCTTGGAGTCGGCAATGCCGTCGCCGTTTACATCGGCAGCCTTCATCTGGGTGCTGTCCTTTGGGGCTGTTCTTTTCTTGGCAAAGGAGATAGAAAGCAGTGCGTCCTGAGTGTTCACATCGTTATCGCTGTTTATATCTCCCAGCTTGCCGCCGCCCTTCTGACAGGTAAAGGTGAAATACAGCCTGCCGTTATCATAGCCTGTTTCTTCGGCATAGTTGTGGTCGAAGTCGTTGATGAGCTTCTTAAAATCCTTGTCATAAACAAATTCGCCTTTGGAATGGTCTTTTACCGAGAATTTGAGGACAACCTCATATTTTTTGCCCTCTTCAAGAGTTACGTCCTCATCAAAAAATTCAGAGGTCCACTCACCTGTCTCGGGATCTACGATAGTTTTGACCATGTCATACAGATATGCATGATCCTCAACATCATATATCTGACCGTCAATGCCGACACTGATATTATCGGAGCCTGTTATACCTAAATTTTCTTGCTCAAACTCTTTAGGAGTTTTGCCTGCGGCATTGAAATCAAAGTCAAGATGTACCTGGCGGATAGCTTCTATCCACTTGGCATAAAGCTGAATATCACTGCTTACGGAAATGGGCAGGAACAGCTTTGTCAGCTCCTTATCATAATACCAGCTCTCCAGATAAAGACCTGAATCATTGAGGCGGATATCGTTGTCATAATCCTGATAATAATAGTTTCTAAAAAGAGTATCAGCATCCTCCTTTGAAAAATAATAAGGATCGCCCTCATTATTGATAGCGTCGTAGATCGAATCGCCGCCTACAGTAAAGGGCTCAAAATCATAGACGCCGCCTCTCATATCATCAAAGGTGATGGTGTAGGTGATCTTCTCTGCCCACTTAGCATAGAGCTGTGTATCGCTGCTTATATCAGTGGGTGTGAAGGGCTGAGTATATTCCTTGTCGTAATACCAGCCCTCCAGATAAAGCTTTGTATCATGGATACGGATCTTTTTGTCAAGATCCTCATAGTAATAGCTGCTGTAAAAGGCATCTGTATCCTCGTCTGAGAAAATGTAGAGACCGTTCCAGTTAGCTTCAGCCGTGTAGGGCTCGAAGTTAAAGACACCGCCCCTCATATCATCAAAGGTGATGGTGTAGATCTCGTCATCTGCAAATGCACTGATAGGCAGTGCCGCAGGCAGCATGGCAGCCGCAGCAAGCAGGCTTAGGGTTCTTTTGAATTTCATGTTTTTTCCTCCTTGAAGCTTGGATAATGATACTATCATATCCTTATCATTTACCCGATAAACATATCGTCTATATATAAGATAACGGAAAATCGAAAATATGCAAGGTTTTTTACAATATTTTTCATCTTTGTGTAATTTAACAAATTTTTTATGGGCATTTTTGTTAATTCTGACAGTGCTTTATGTCTGCAAGAATTTATAATATCGCTATCTTATGTATAGGGGAGCTGCTTGACTAGTCGCTAGTGGTTAGAGGGCTAGGGGCTAGAAAGCCGTTTTACAAAAAATGCAGTACAACGCACAAATCAAAGGTTTGGAAAAACATCTCACAGCTTTAGTGGGGTAAAATTAAATTTAATCAAATTCCCTACGGCGCACAAAGTCAACATTTTCCAAGGTTCGCGCAGCGTCACAAAATACTAGAGGACACAAAAGCACCCCCAGCCATTAGAAGCAAGATGTCAGAAGCAAGAGGCAAGAAATTTTTCAATCAAACAAAGTTTGAAAAGAGGACTCTTGCTTCTTGCCTCTAGTTTCTTGCTTCTAGAGGCACAGGTGGGGGAAATACCCCGTCCGGTGAGGACCTTGAAAAATTGTGAAAAAAATGGTAGAATATTAGGAGAGGTAAAATGCAGATACCGATTGATGTGATGATCGAGCGTATACTTACGCAAATGCAAAGTGAAATGGAAATGAGCGAAGCCGAAAAGGAATACTGGCGTGAAAAGATCCTGCGCAGGCTCATTGAGGAGGGCAAGCTTTATGACAGCACAGGAACTGAATAAAACTGTTGAAGCTGTTAAAAACGGCGACAGCTCTGCCTTTGAAAAGCTTTATGACGAGCTTTACGAGCCCCTGCGGTTCTATGTGGCAAAGCGCATAGGCAGTACCGAGGACGCTAAGGATATAGCCCAGGATACCTTTGTGACTGCCCTTGAAAAAATAGGCGAGCTGAAAAGCGCCGAAGCCTTCAAGGTGTGGCTGTATAAGATAGCATATAACAAGACCAATGCCTATTTCAAAGAGGCAAACCGCTATGCCGCCTTTGAGACCGCCGACGAGCTCAACAGCGTGCTGGAGCAGGCAGAGGAATATTCAGAGCCTATGTATGTGCCATATGATTATCTGGAAAATATGGACACCCAGGAGCAGATACGCCGCTCAATAGACGAGCTGTCACCCGACAGGCGTTCAGCGCTGATAATGTTTTATTACGAGAATATGCGCATTAAGGATATCGCTGCGGCAATGGGCACTAATGAAAATGCGGTGGCTCACAGACTGTCAGAAGCCAGAAAGCAGATAGCAGACAAGCTGAAAAAACTGGGTCACGGCAACCTGGTGCTGGCGCCGCTGCCTAAGGTGCTGGCGGTGCTGGAGGAGAAGGCAAAGGAGAAGGGCGGAGCTTTTGTATCGTTGAATACTCCCCTGCCTGCGGCGGCTGTCAGCTCTGCCACGGCAGCAAAGGTGATCGCGGCAGCAGTCATGGCTCTGGCGATAGGCTCAACAGGGGCGGTGCTGGCAAAGCTGGACTCAAACAAAATGGGCAATGTGCGGCTGCCTGACAGCAGCGTTTCAGAAAGCATGGCAGACGTTTCTCTGCCGCCTGTTTATACCTACACCGTCACCTCTGCCCCCGAGAACGATGGTACCTCATCGCAGACTCAGACCACCACCTCAGCGCCCTCAACGTCAGCACAGACCACTGCTTCGTCACAGACCACCACTGCGCCTGTTATGGGTACTCAGCCGCAAAACGTCATATCGGGCAGTGCGCCTGCTGTTACTGCGAGCTATGATGAGGGCGGCGCAGCTGCACAGGCGGGCACAGAACAAGTCGGCACTGCCGCAGGCACAGGCGGCAGAACAGCTGATAATGTATACACCTTAGACGACGGCGGCAGCGATGAAGCTCCTGCTCCCTCAATGGTAACGACTGCCGCTGTCACCACGGCAGCAGCGGCTTCATCGGCGGCGGTATCGGCAGAGACCAGGGTCAGCCAGCTTACATCAGCTCTTCAGACCACATCAGAGGAAGCTGTGACCGAAAATATCGGCGAAGCGGCAGATATCACAGAAGAGCTTGCGCAGGAGGTCTCTTCGGAGGTGACCGAGAGCAGGATAACCAGGCTGCAGCACCAGCTTTTTAACAGCGTGTTCGACCTCACCTAGGAGGAGTATGACTCCATGATAGCTCTTGCCAGCGACGACCCGATGAATGATAACAGAACATATAAGCCGACTGCCGACGCTATGTCAGCCAGCGTTTTTTCGTTTATCAAAGAGGGGTATCTGCCCACAGGGGGCATGGTGTATTTCAACGACCTGAACGATGATGACCCCGATAATGATATCTACATTTTTATGGTGCCTGTCAAAAGGACATACGATAAAAAGAACGAATGCGACCTTTATATTACAGGCTGGTTAGCCTACTGCCACAACTACGGCAAAAACGGTCAGCTTGACGGGAAGTATGACGCCAATACTGCTTACGGCTCCGATCCCGAGATATCTGTCTATTTTTCCGGCATTACGGAAGATTTCTCAGACCTGGATTATGCGGTCAACACATACACTGAACTCTGGGACAGAGTCGATGACGCCCTTGTATTCAAAGCGATGTCCTTTATACCGACCAGATATGATGAAATGAGCATTTATACACTGCGCTGCGAAAATTTCTGGCTCAAAGCAGACGGAGATGATAGCATTGTGATGAAGGAACGCTACCTCCTCACGGAGGACATTCCCCTGAGCGAGGACCTTGACCTGATAGGATACATAAAAGCCCACCCCCGACTGCGCCCAGCAGATAGATGTTGACTGGCAAACCAATCCCGATGGGAATATTATAGAGTGGTTTTAGCTCAAAACAGAACAGCCTGGAAGTAAAAGGATCGGCAGAGCGATGTGCTCTGCCGATCTTAGTTTGCTTATTTTTCTTTCATGGTCTTTCTCATTATCATGAGCACCGCCAGCATTAACAGCGGAAAGGCTATTGCAGACAGCAGACCTTTTTTGAGATCGTCACCCAGTGCTGCCGAGACAAATCCTACGGCAGTGGGTCCTCCGCCGCAGCCGCAGTCGCCTGCAAGAGCCAGCAGTGCGAACATGGCTGTGCCGCCCCTGGGGCATTCTCTTGACGCTAAGCTGAATGTGCCGGGCCACATAGCTCCCACCGAAAAGCCGCAGATACCGCAGCCCAGCAGTGACAGCACAGGCAGCGGTGACAGTGATGCCAGAAGATAGCTTGCAGCACACACAACCGCACATATACCCAGATATTTTGTCAGCTCCACCCCCTCGCCGATCTTAGCGTGAAGCACCCTTGAAAGCCCCATGAGCACTGCGAAAAAGCAGGGGCCTGCCAGATCGCCCACAGTTTTTGATACGCTGAGTCCGCTTTCGGCAAAGGCTGACGCCCACTGGCTCATTGCCAGCTCGCTTGCACCTGCGCAAACCATAAGCAGCGCCAGCAGCCAGAACACACGGGCGGTCACAAGCTCTTTTATGCTCATGCCCCTGCCGCCCTCCACCAGCTCGCCGATGGGCACACGGGTGAAATAAAACATATTTAAAAAAGGTATTACCGCCCAGAGGCAGGCTGCGGCTCTCCAGCAGCTCACCCCGAAAGCCGAGAACACTGCTGTTGAGACCAGCACCACCAGCACCGAGCCCCAGCAGTAAAAGGAATGCAGCAGGCTCATGGCTGAGGACTTTTTGTCAAAGGGGCAGGCTTCGATAATCGGGCTTATGACCACCTCGGTGAGACCTCCGCCAATGGCATAAATGACCACTGCCGCAGCTATGCCTGCATAGGCGCTGCCGAAAAGCCCGGGAAGCACCCCCAGCCCCACCAGACCTGCCGCCGCAAAGGCATGGGCAGCAACTACCAGCCTGCGGTAGCCTACCCTGTCGGCGATAGCGGCGGATACAAGGTCCACCAGCAGCTGAGTGCCGAAATTAAGCGTAACCAGCAGTCCTATTTTATCAAGCGATATATTGTATTCTCTGTGGAATGTCACAAACAGCAGCGGTGCAAAATTATTGACTATCGCCTGGGTGATATAGCCGATATAGCAAGCCGCAGCCGTATGTCTGTAGTCGGTCTTTATGTTCAAATCAATATCCCTCATTTCATGTATCGGGTTTTTGCGCCGTTATTGATTATAGCACATTATCGGGCTGATGTAAAGAAAAATTTTGAGCTGCGGCATTATGGGCGGCAAGGCATATTTTGACAGCCTCACTGTTCAAAATCCCCAAAATTGATTTTACATGGTCAAAACCCTTGCAATTTGACTCGATTTATGTTATGATATAAGGTAAGGTAATTTGGCCGTTTTGTAAAACGGTAAATAAATCGTGCAATATCTGCACGGGTAAGGAGTATTAAGTATGCCTAAACTACAGGATATCAACAAAATTATGATCATCGGCTCGGGTCCTATCATCATAGGTCAGGCGTGCGAGTTTGACTACTCTGGCACGCAGGCGTGCAAGGCTTTAAGACAGCTGGGCTATGAGATAGTTTTAGTAAACTCGAACCCTGCCACCATAATGACAGACCCCGATGTGGCAGATATCACCTACATCGAGCCCCTCAATCTCGACAGGCTCACACAGATAATAGATAAGGAGCGCCCCGACGCTCTGCTGCCTAACCTGGGCGGTCAGTCGGGTCTTAACCTTTGCTCTGAGCTTGACAAGGCCGGCGTGCTGGAAAAGTACGGCGTTAAGGTCATCGGCGTTCAGGTGGACGCTATCGAGAGAGGCGAGGACAGGATAGAATTTAAAAATGCCATGAGTGCGCTGGGTATCGAAATGCCCAGGAGCGAGGTGGCTTACTCGGTAGATGAAGCAGTTAAGATAGCTGAAAAGCTTAAATACCCCGTTGTGCTTCGTCCTGCATACACCATGGGCGGCGCAGGCGGCGGAATGGTATACAATGTAGATGAGCTGAAGGTGGTCTGCGCAAGAGGCTTGCAGGCTTCACTGGTGGGTCAGGTACTGGTGGAGGAGTGTATCTTCGGCTGGGAGGAGCTGGAGCTTGAGGTAGTAAGAGACGCTGCCAACAACAAGATAACAGTTTGCTTTATCGAGAATATCGACCCTATCGGCGTGCATACCGGCGACAGCTTCTGCTCGGCGCCTATGCTGACTATCCCTGAGGAGGTACAGAAAACTTTGCAGGATATGTCCTACAGGATAATCGAGTCGATACAGGTAATAGGCGGCTGCAACTGCCAGTTTGCAAGAGACCCCGAAACAGGCAGGATAGTCGTTATCGAGATAAACCCCAGGACCTCACGTTCTTCCGCACTGGCTTCAAAGGCTACGGGCTTCCCTATTGCGCTTATCTCGGCAATGCTCGCCTGCGGACTTACTCTTGATGAGATACCCTGCGGCAAGTACGGCACGCTGGATAAGTATGTTCCCGACGGCGACTATGTGGTAATAAAGTTCGCAAGATGGGCTTTTGAGAAGTTCAAGGGCGCTGAGGACAAGCTGGGCACACAGATGAGAGCTGTGGGCGAGGTAATGAGCATAGGCAAGACCTACAAGGAAGCCTTCCAGAAGGCTATCAGAAGTCTTGAAACAGGCAGATACGGTCTGGGCTTTGCTAAGAATTTCAATGAGCTTTCAAAGGAGGAGCTGCTGGACAAGCTGAGGTTCCCCACCAGTGAAAGACAGTTTATAATATATGAAGCACTGAGGAAAGGCGCTTCTGTCGACGAGATATGGGAGCTCACCAAGATAAAGCACTGGTTCCTGGAGCAGATGAAGGAGCTTGTTGAGGAGGAAGAGGCTCTGCTTAAAAACAAGGGCGCTGTTCCCGAAAAGGAAGTGCTGAAGCAGGCTAAGCTTGACGGTTTCTCCGACCGCTACCTGAGCTCGCTGCTTGAAGTGACTGAGGAGGAGATAAGAAATGCCCGTATCGGCTTCGGCATAAAGGAAGCCTGGGAGGGTGTTCACGTAAGCAGCACCAAGAATGCGGCTTATTACTACTCAACCTATCATCTTGATGAGGACAAGAGCCCTGTTAACACAGACAAGCCCAAGATAATGATACTGGGCGGCGGTCCTAACAGGATAGGTCAGGGTATCGAGTTTGACTACTGCTGCGTTCATGCGGCACTGGCTCTTAAAAAGCTGGGCTTTGAGTCGATAATCGTAAACTGCAACCCCGAGACCGTTTCTACCGACTACGATACCTCAGATAAGCTGTATTTTGAGCCTCTTACTCTGGAGGACGTGCTCAGCATACACGAAAAGGAAAAGCCTGTGGGAGTTATTGCACAGTTCGGCGGACAGACTCCCCTCAATCTGGCTAACGACCTTAAAAAGTACGGCGTGAATATTCTGGGAACTACTCCCGAGACTATCGACCTTGCCGAGGACAGAGACCACTTCCGTGCGATGATGGACAAGCTGGAGATACCTATGCCCGAGGCTGGCATGGCTGTCAACGTTGACGAGGCGCTGGAGATAGCAAATAAGATAGGCTATCCAGTAATGGTTAGACCCTCATACGTGCTGGGCGGCAGAGGTATGGAGATAGTTCACGACGACGAGATGATGAAAGTTTATATGTCGGCAGCGGTGGGCGTAACTCCTGACAGACCTATACTTATAGACCGTTTCCTCAACCACGCCACCGAGTGTGAGGCTGACGCAATATCCGACGGCGAGCACTGCTTTGTGCCTGCTGTTATGGAGCATATCGAGCTTGCAGGTGTGCATTCGGGCGACTCGGCTTGCATACTGCCTGCCAAGAACCTGACCGACAAGCAGATCGAAACTATCAAGGACTACACCAGAAAGATAGCTGTTGAGATGAACGTCTGCGGACTTATGAATATGCAGTACGCTATCGAGGGTGACACTGTTTATGTGCTGGAGGCTAACCCGAGAGCTTCAAGAACAGTGCCGCTGGTATCAAAGGTTTGCAGCATAAACATGGTGCAGATAGCTACCGAGATAATAACCTCAGCCCTGACAGGCAAGCCCTCACCCGTGCCTGAGCTAAAGGACAAAAAGCTCAGGCACTACGGCGTAAAGGAAGCTGTGTTCCCCTTCAATATGTTCCAGGAGGTAGACCCTGTGCTGGGACCTGAGATGAGATCAACAGGCGAGGTACTGGGAATTTCCGAGTCCTTCGGCGAGGCTTATTACAAGGCTCAGGAGGCTACTCAGACAAGGCTGCCCTCAGAGGGCACGATACTGCTCAGCGTATGCGACAGAGACAAGCCCGAGCTTGTGGAGACCGCAAAGGCATTCAGCGACCTGGGCTTTAAGATAATCGCAACAGGCAAGAGCTTTGAGATGATAAAGGAAGCAGGCATACCTGCTGAGAAGATATACAAGCTGTATGAGGGCAGACCCAACATCGCCGATGAGATCGCAAACGGCGAGATACAGCTGATAATCAACACCCCTGCAGGCAAGACCAGCATACATGATGACAGCTACATAAGAAAGGCTGCTATCAAGCACAGAGTGCCCTATATAACCACAATGGCTGCCGCAAAGGCAAGTGCTGAGGGCATAAAGGCTGTTAAGGAAAACACCCACTTCGGCGTCAAGTCTCTGCAGGCTCACCACGGCGATATAGAGTAATATCCGAAATTACGAGCATTATATAAGCAAGAGGTAAGTAAGCTCTTACCTCTTACTTGTTATTTCTAAAAGGAGCAACTATGGCAAAGCAATGTAAGTCATGCGGTAATTACTACAGCGGCGATTACTGCGATAAGTGCGGCTACGGCAAAAAAAACGTGCCCTCGAAAATACCTGCTAAGTATAAAAAAGCCACCAAGCCCGAAAGGTTCAGGACCGAGGAGGACAAAAAGCTTTATGCTAAGTGGGAGAAAGAAAAGCTTGAGGAAAAGGCTTCGGCAAAGGCAAAAAATCCAAATGCCAATAAAGCTTTTCTGGGGGCTGTGGCTGTGGTGGCGGTGCTGATAATTTTTATCGCACTTTACCAGAGCGGCGCTATATTCTCAAACACCCGCACAGAGGTGGTGGAGCAGTATTTCAAGTCGATACAGACGGGGGATTTTGACAGCTTTGTAAAGTGCTTTCCCAAAGAGATAAAAAGCGAGTACGAAGCGGACCGTGAGACCTCAAAGCTATCAAAGGACGACTATATGGACGCCCTTTATGCTGATTTTAAGGAGGAATACGGTGAGGACTACACCATAACGGTGGATTTCGGCAGCGAGACGCAGCTAGACCCCGAGGAGTATGACATGAGCGGCTACAAGACCGCCCACGGCTCTGCACCAAGCATTTCAGAGGTGTATGAGATGGTGGTGAACATCACCTTTGAGGGCTCTAAAAAGACCGATGAAGCCAAGCTGTATATGTATGTGGCAAAGACCTCGGGCTACTGGAGAGTTTTCGGACTCACCGAGGACGTGGGCATTATGACCGAGGAGGACGCACAGAGCGCAGCTGAAAATACACAGTAAAACGGCAGGACTGACCTCTGAAAAAACGAATAAACAATAGTGAATGACAAAGCTTGCAGAGCTGAAACCTTTGTCATTCACTTTTTTATTCAGCGAAAAATACATCGGCTACGCTAAAAACAGTTGACATTTGTGAATATCTTTGCTATAATAGCTAATAGGATTAGCTAAGTCGTAGAAAGGATTATCTGTTATGAAAAATGGTTTGACAAAGGAGATCATAATCAAAACGGCAGCTGAAATGGCGGACGAAAATGGCTTCTCAGCCATCACAATGAAGGAGCTGGCAGACGTACTGGGGATAAGGTCGCCCTCGCTGTACAAGCATTTCAGCGGCGGACTTGATGAGCTTAACAAGGAGCTTATGCTGTACGGCTGGCGGCTTCTGGACGGTGAGATAACAAAAGCAGTTATCGGCAAAGCAAAGGACGATGCTGTGATAGCCCTATGCTATGCTTATCGGGAATTTGTTTGTGAGCACAGGGGCTTGTATGAAGCTATGCAGTGGTATAATATGTATCTGTCCGATGAACATTTGCAGGCTTCCGAGGGGGCGGTCGATGTGATGTTCCGAGCGCTAAGCTCTTACGGGCTGACAGAGGAGCAAAAGGTACACACTGTGCGTATGATAAGGGCATTTATGCAGGGCTTTTGCAGTATCGAATGTCACGGCGGTTACGGAAATCCCGTGCCGCTGAATGATACCTTTGATTATGCGCTTAAAGCTATACTCACAGGAATTGCAGATATGCAGGGGGGCAAAGAGCAATGAAACAGTTTTTGAAAAACATATCTCCGTTCAATAACGCAAGTGAAATGCCGATGATAATTTATGTGATAAAGATGATACTTGCATTTTTGGTATGCAAGTTTGTTGGTGAGATAGCAGCTGAAGGCGTTGTTATACTGATACACTTTGCTGTGGGGAAAAATCCGTTGGAGGGTGAAATGTTTGACCCGCAGACCATCACGCTGATAACATATTACGGGTATATCATCGTGATCGGGATAACGCTTTTGTACTGGAAGCTGTTCCAGAAAAAAGCGCCGTCCGAAATGGGTATTACAAAGCGGTTCAGCAATTACTTCATCGGTGCGGCGGCAGGTGTGCTGCTGGTGGTCATCTGTGTGCTCGCCATCATGCTCACAGGTGCTGTAAAATATCACGGCATATTCAAAAACATAAACTTTGCTGTGATACTGCTTATGCTGGGCGGCTTCATCATACAGGGGGCTACAGAGGAAATACTTTGTCGGGGAGTTGTTTTGTTTTCGCTTAAAGACAAAACTCCTCTGCCTGTGGCGATAGGGGTGAGCACGCTGGTGTTTACCGTCCCCCACATTTCATCGCTTTCAGGGGGCAGGACGGTTTTTGTGTTGATCGGCATACTTGACCTTGTGCTTATATCTATCATCTTTTCACTTCTGACCATTCGGTTTGACAGCATCTGGGCAGCCTGCGGTCTACATAGTATCTGGAATTTCATTTTATTCAGCATTTTTGGTCTTAACCTCAGCGGAAAAGACGACACAGCTGCGGCGGTTTTAGCTGCCTGCGCTGTTCTGATATTTATTCTGAATACACATGACCATCAGAAAAATGATAATGCGTAAGAGCTTATTTATACAAAATGCGGCATACCCGATCAGAAGGTATGCCACATTTTTTTATTTCAGATACATTACAGTAGTTACGGATATTCCGCCCCGGTACGCCGGTTCCGGCTCTATGGGGTCACAGCTGAGCTGTCCTGTCAGGTGCAGTGTCTTTACAGTATTATCAGCCGCCGATAATACTCTTTGCAAACTCTGCCGCAGCTTTTATATCATCGTCATTCGGTCTGCCCTTGTGAAGCCCCTTGAACTCCCCCTTGCAGTGGAACTCACGCTCGTCCACTTCAATGCCGACCTTATCTGCCTCAGCCTTAACTTTTTTGTAGGTGGAGTTGAGCATTGCTGCCGAGCCGAAATTAACTATCTTTCCCACCTTTTCCTTATCGAGGGCTTTGATGAAATTTCTCACCTCGGGGTCAATAGAAAACGCATAGTATGAGTTGCCCAGAAACAGTATATCTGCCTTTTCCGCAACAGGCTCGGATATGGGCTTTGCTTCAGCTCCGACTGCCTTTGCAACTGCCTCGGCGAGCCTTTTTGTGTTACCTGTTTTTGTGTAATAACGCACTTCAATATTCATATCATTTACCGCCTTTTTATTTTTTTGTAATGCACTTATGTCCCGAAGCTGCCTCAAAATTGTACCTTACTATCCCCAGGTCTATCTTAGCCATAGGCGATCTTCCGGGGGTTATGACAGCATTTTCGCCCTCAATGTCAATAAAGAATTTCTGCTGATTAACAGCCGTCGGCGCAAGCACAGCCGCAAGCATTCCGTTTTTGAACCAGACGGGCATATCATCTTTCTTTAATGCACACAGCTTTTCAAGGGGCTTTGACCTGTGGGGGTTACCCTGGTTTTCGCCCAAGCCTATCGCTATAACACAGACTATCTTCTCCCCTGCCTGCTTATCAGCCTTGCACTTGCCCTTGCCGTAGGTGCCTGCCACCCAGCAGGTGTTGAGTCCCATCATCTGCGCTTCAAGAACTATCCTCTCGCCGTAATAGCCAACCAGCTCCTCAAGGTCATCGAGGGAGCTTTTGCCCACAAGGGCGATGTAGTTGTTTGCGTTTTTGAACTTACCGTAATGCGCCAGAAAGGTGCTGAAACAGTCGGGGTCATTCTGTATTAGCTGAATGTTCAGCCCACTCTCGCTGTTGCACTCGTCAATGACCGCCTGCAGCTTTTCAGCCTCCGCCTCGCCGATAGGCATATCCTTGAACTGACGAACACTGTGACGGTTTTTAATTGCTTCTCTGATGTTCATGATAATGACCTCCTGAAAATTTTTTTATACATTTTTAATGATCGACCATATATTGTGCCGTACACAAAATTAGTTTGTTATCTCCTTTTATAGATAACGATCTCAGGCTCGCTGCCGTCTACGCTGCAGCTGCATATAAGTATGAATTATAGGCAATACCGCACAACTATTGTGCGTCAGATGCGCAGTCAGATTTTTCGTCAGATTGGCTAAACGAGTCGTAGGCTTGCTGGCGCAAGTCAAGACGAATTTGGCTAATATGACGGAAAATATGCAAGCAGATGACGTGCAAAGCCGTCAGGCGGTAGTTGTGCGGTGTTGCCTATATATCAGCCACCACGCCGCAGCAGACACCGATATCGGCAAACTCTATCTGTGTGCCGAAATAGATGTTTTTGACGTTAAGGAGCTTGACCTTTTCGATCCCCAGCTTTTCAATTGCCGTTTTCAGCTGTTCTTTTGTTACCATATTTTCTCCCTGTGCTCCTGCCTTTTGCTTTCATAAAAGCTTATCACTTGCAATTATTTTCGCTCTCTTTCATTTTTGAACTATCTCATATCATTTGCCGGTTTTTCTGACAGCCACCGATCGAGATACCTCATTTGCTCGTCTGTATTTGACCGGTGCTCCCTCTTACATAACTGTCAGCTCAGCACCGATGTGCTTTGCAAAAGCAGTTATAACAGGGGGTGGAATTTCGGCGGCTTGTTAGGTTATCATTTGTTATCGGCAGCGCTCCTGAAAAATGTGTTATCTTATTGTACCACATTCTTACAGAAATTACAAGTATTATCGAACAAATTCACCAGGTATCCTGACCTTGACATTTTCGATATTTTCTGGTATCATTATTAAAACTATTTTAATATAGAAAAGAGGGTCAAGAAATGTTCAGTTTTCCCGAAGGGCTGTATTCCGATATACGTATCGAGCATACGTATAATGCGAATTATTCAGTGGAGAACGGCGAGATCAAGCAAAATTCCGAGACTTCCGTTGCAGGGGCAATGATAAGGGTCTATGACGGAAAGCTATGGTATACCAGCGTTACCAATGATCTTGAAAGCATTCAGTCAGAGCTTGACGCTCTCGCTGAGATAGCCGAGAAGAATGCTGCTATCGCCGACGACCCCACAGTGAAGCTCTATGAGGTCCACAAGGACAAGGTGCTGCACTTTGAGGGCGGCAAGGATATCCGCAGGGTCACTCGTGAAGAGCGTGAGAAGCTTGTTCAGGGCTATATCTCTGCCTGCATAGATGACTCGATAGAGGAAATCAAAAAGTGGTCTGCCGGCTATTCTCACGATCATACGGTCAAGGAGTTCTATTCCAGCAAGGGTGCCGAGATAGTGCAGGACTATCAGCAGTGCGCTGTCTGGGTGTGGTATGAGTTTGTCATCAACGATATTCCCCTGTCGGGCGGAGGGCAGTTCCAGTCTATGTTTTTTGAGGACCTTCCGGGGCACGAGAGTAAGATACTTGAAAAAAGGGACAGGTATCTTGATTTTGGCAGGAACGCTGTTGACGTCACGCCCGGTGACTACATCTGCGTGCTGGCTCCCTCGGTCACGGGTATGTTTACGCATGAGTGCTTCGGACACAAGAGCGAGGCAGATTATATGCTCAACGACAAGGCTCTGCGTGATGAATGGGTGATCGGCAAAAAGGTGGGAAGCGACCTCGTTTCCATTTTCGACAGCGGCGATATGTTCCCCCACCGAGGATACATAGCCTATGACGACGAGGGTACAGCTGTCAGGGAGACCTGGCTTATCAAGGACGGTGTGCTTTCGGGCAGGCTCCACGATGCACACTCGGCGGCTGCGTTGGGTGAAGAGGTGACTGGCAATGCCAGAGCTCAGGATTTTGGCTGCTCGCCTATGGTGAGAATGACCAACACCTGTATGCAGGCAGGAGAAACGCCGCCTGAGAAGCTCATAGCCAGCGTTAAGGACGGCGTTTACGTTTACAACGTTCAGTTCGGCACAGGCTTTTCCACATTCACAATGGCGCCCGGCATCAGCTACCGCATAAGAGAGGGCAAGCTTGCCGAGCCGCTGCGTGTCAACGTGATCTCAGGCAGCGTATTCCAGACGCTTTTTGACATTGACGGTGTAGGTAATGATTTTGAATTCTGCGAGAATACTACCTGCGGCAAGGGCGGACAGTGGCTGCCGGTTTCCAGCGCAGGTCCAACTATCCGCGTCAGATCGCTGAATGTAAACTAAGGGGGGGTGAGCTCATGCAGAAAGAAAAGATCACATCTATAATTAACCTGCGAAAGATCGTGATAGAAGAAAACAAGCTGATGAGCTTTGACAAAAAAAGCTTCAGAAACAGCTCCTTCAGAGTGTATGACGGCGAATTTGCGGGAGTGCAGTATTATCTGGGAAACATCGGCGATGATGAGGGCTACAAACAGGCTGAGGAAAACCTTGCGCTTAAACGCCCCTACAGGTTCTCACTTGAAACAGGCAGCCGTCACCGTGACAAGACCGAGCAGGAGTATTCCGACAAGGAGCTTATGGATATCACCAGAGAAGCTCTGGAATATCTGCAAAGGCATTTTCCCGATTTTCGTATCGGCGGCTCTGTTACCTGCCGAAAGACTGCGGAAGCTATGGAAAATTCTCTCGGGCTGGATCACTCCAACACCGACTGCGCAATAGATATCAGCATTGATTACAAGCACAAGGACAGCAAGGATGTTTTTGACGGCTGGTTCTCTCTGGGACAGCGCACCTTTGATATGAAAAAATTCACCGATATGGCTGATAACTATCTGTCCGCCTATACCGTTCAGGCGCAGCTGCCTGAGGAGCTTATCATACAGCAGCAGTATTATACATATCTGGGAAAATTCTATCACTGTCTGAACGCCGAGAACATTGCTCTGGGCACTTCGCTGCTGACCGGCAGGGTGGGAGAAAAGGTGTTCTCAGACGATCTCACGCTGGCTCACGATGTCTCGGACGAGGCTGCCTGGTTCACAACCTTTTATGACGGCGAGGGCGTGGTCCTTCCCGAGGACAGATTTGTTTATATCGAAAACGGTGTTGTGAAATCGGGCTTTGCAGACAAGCACACTGCCGACAAATACGGCGTACCGCACACGGGCAGCGCAGGAGCTAACATGACCGACATACCCTTCAACGGGAATGTGAACTTCAAGATAAAGCCCTCGGACAAGACCGTGAAGGAGCTGCTGGGCGGCAGACTGACAGTAGTTCCGATACTGGCTGCAGGCGGTGATTTCAACGATAAGGGAGAGTACGTAACTCCCGTACAGAAGGCATTTCTCTGCGACGGTGAGAGGTTTGTCGGAAGTCTGCCTGAGTTTACCATGAAGGGCAGTATGTTTGATTTCTTCGGCAAGGATTTTATCGGCGTAGGCTCAGACAAGCCTGTGTTCAATGACTATCAGATGCTTGCAGGTATGCAGTACAGTAAATGACGAATAAAAAGGACAGATACCATGAGGAAGCGGTATCTGTCCTTATTTTTTATGTGTGAAAATTATCCTGCCGTAACTACACCTTTATCACAAAGGCTTTTGTATACCCATCATCTGCCTTGACAACGTTCACTTCACCGCCGTGGCATTCTATTGCTCGCTTTGTTACTGCAAGTCCCAGTCCCGTGCCGCGACCGACG
>ERZ842401.1353-NODE-1353-length-35242-cov-82.440646_pt1 | contig 35242 bp, 41 predicted proteins | sample MGYA00521270_ERZ842401 | MGnify/ENA primary metagenome ERZ842401 (study PRJEB31892, sample SAMEA3878208) | bioreactor metagenome | biome: Moose rumen | place: Sweden | collected 2011-10 | study: EMG produced TPA metagenomics assembly of the PRJEB12797 data set...
GTCCGTTTTTTGGACTTGAAAGGGTTTTTCAAGTCCCATTTTTGGACTTGAAGCGTGTGATATTTCTTTCTCTTTACTCTCTTTCTTTAAATCATCCATATACGTATATGTATAATTATTATATATATATATTATATTATTCATGTACTTGAAACGCGTACGCGTGAGAAGCGCCCTACTTGTTCGTGAGTTCCTCGATGATGGAGAGCAAGCGGTCTATCTGTTCATCTTTCTTGGCGAGTAGGCTGAGCAGTTCCGAATAGTCCTGATGTGATATGCCGAAGATGTCACGTTTGAGTATCTGGGTAATCTCTACCAGATATGCATGCTTGAAGGTCTCGGCTTTGAGGCGGCTGTTAAGAGCCTGCGGACTGATGCCGAGGTCAGATGCGAGCTTGGCGAGATTGACGTTATTCTCTGATAGTATCTGTTTCACCTGTTGTCCTGTCATGGCTTACTCTATTTTATTTCTACGTTATTCTTTCCAAACTGAAATACGAAAGTCTTGTCGTGTGCTTCAGATCCCATCCTGATGGTGAGGTTGGCAACGACATTTTCAACGTAATCATTCTTATTACCAGGGGCGTAGTAATCGAAAAGATTACAATCGAGAACTTCGTTGATTTTGCAGACCATATCCGTATCGAGGCTGTGTTTGGCAAAGACAGTCTTTTCGATGTTCTGCCTTTGGATGCCTATGGACTTTGCGAACTCTGCTTTGGATAAGCCCTTGCCCTCGACGAGCTGGCGGACTATCTCTCCAAGATTTACTCTATTCATCTTCATATCCAACAAATTTAGCATATTTGATTTAGTTAATCAATCTTTCATGTAATCTTTCAAAAGTTAAACAAATATAATAATCGTAATCCATCGTATTACGTTGTAATTTATTTTATTACTTTTGTCATCGAAATCCGATACAAAGATACAAACATATCTGGAAGCGGACAAATTTAGGACATACCCCAAACGGGGTAAAATTTAAAAACTACAAAATATGAAGAATCAAACTTTAAATTTTTCTACGAGAGAGATTAACCAGAACTTCAAGATGAAGGTGTATGGAACAACCGAGGATGGTGCCAAGGTTGACAAGCTGGTAGGTGTCAGTGGTCTGCTGATGCTGATTGGTGCTGAGCTGATGAACAAGCAGCTGGAGCGAGCATTCAGGAGCAAGGACGATAAGTGTGTGTGCAAGCTGCGTCGTGGTTTGCAGGTAACGTATTACGCTTGTTAAGGAGGTGAGGCCATGAAGAAGATGAAGATAACGGTCAGCTTGCGTGAGTGCAGTAAGTTCCAGATGGCTATTCTGGACTGCCTGCAGATATCGAAGGAGTTAAACCAGGAGTACAGTGACGTGTGGATGTCTGATGCTCTGGATGACGAAGAATACGAAGAGCTGCTTTGTGATGTCGAGGACCAGCTACAGACGTGGGGTGTCTCTGAGTTCGAAATTGAAGATGTCGAGAGTGATGACGAAGAATGTATGTTCAGGGATTTAGACCCGGGGTTTTCGAGTTGGGCTGACTACAACCGATACATGTACGGATATTGATATTGTCTAACATAACTAAATCGTAAGATTATGCAAAAGCAAGAGTTTGAGAAGCTGGTAGGCTACGAGGTAGCAGACAGCGTGTACAGTGAGATTGAGGCTGCTTATATGGCAGCAGGTGAAATGGACAAGGAAACGTTCTGCAAGGAGTTCAAGGAGCACCAGCTGAACAAGTCCGAGGTGTTCTGGGAGATTATTAAGACGCTGGCGAAGACTAAGAGCGATGCCGATTTCTACGGCAGACAGTTCGATGAGTTGAAGGGAAAGATGGAGAAACAGCTGGAAGAGAAGGGTCTGCGTTGGAACGATGACGATGAGGTTCTGGAAGAGGTACCAGCCTATGAGCGTATCAAGACGCTGCAAGATGCTGAGGCAGTGACGGGCATGAAGTTCAAGGAAATATGGAAAGAGCTGCCTACTGATTTGCAAGCCTACCTGAGACTGAGAATCATCTGTGCGGCGATGAACGGCTTGACAGAAGAGACATATAAGGATTTCCCGAAGTTTGAGCCAGGCGAACGTGTTTACTACCCATGGCACTATATCTACGAGAGCCGCGAGAAAGCGAAAGCTGCTGGATGGGAAGATAATGAGCTGTGTGACCTCCCTGCGTTGGTTGGTTGTGCGTACTTCGGTGACTCCTGCGGTGTCTCGCCTCTGTACTCGCACTCCGTTGCCTCGAATCCGTCCCCGCTCTTCGGGGGTGCCCTCGTGATGCGAGACCGAGCCCGCGCGATATACTGCGGTAAGCAGTTTATCGCGGATTGGATGGAGTTCAAGACGAAGTTTGAGGTGAAGAGATAATTCATACGATGGTTAGGGTGCAGCGTCCTTGAGACTACCCTTTGATGCGGACTGCACCCACAAAGGTGGCAACAACCAAAGTTGCGGTTCCCCTGCCTGATGGGGTGCGTAGATACGAGGGTGGCAGGCATTACCCTGAAGCGAGCCAGTTGCCGGAGATAGGCTGACATAGTTGAAGCAAGGCCAACGGTAGAAGCAAGCAGCACCAGGTATGGTGTCGAGGCAAGCAGCCGGGAAGAAAGTGACGAAGGAGCCAAGAATGCAGAACGACAATTCTGGCTGGTGGGGTGTCTGCCTGAAAAGGTGGACGTATGCAATTCCTCAAGAATAACCGCGAAGAGCAGTAACGGGAATAACCTGTCGGAAGGTAACCAGCCGCGATATTTTTTTTGTGTAACTAAAAATGTGTAATTATGACTAAAGATGAGATTATTGAAGAGCTACGCCTTGAAATGAATCAGGGCAGCAAAACGGTGGATGACATGCTGGGTATGATTGCAGATCTCGTAATTGAGAAAGAACATCTGAATCAGCAAATCCGAGAAAAAGAAAAGCAGAAACAATACTGGTACTTGAAGTATTGTGAAGAGTTAAACAAAAACATTCAATGAAGGAATGCTTATTTTCGATTGGTGGTATAGTTAAAGTAATTGTAGAAAGATGGAAATGACGAAGAAAGGTATCATGCCTACCCTGAAAAAGATGAATCTGGGAGAGGTGCAGACATGGCCAGTGGAACGTTCCACGAGTGTTTCGGTGAGTATCGGACGTGTTCAAAGGGAAAAGAAACGCGAGGGCGTGAGGTTCCGTATGAAAACGCGAGGTCTGGTAATCGAAGTAACGAGGACAGCGTAGGCTGCTGTCCTTTTATCACCTGCCGAGCGCAGGGTAGCTGAGGAATACTGCAAGGGGCTGAGCGACAAAGAGGTTGCTGATGCCCTTTGCAGGTCTTATTTCACGGTCAAGACGCAGAAAAAGACTATCTACAGGAAGCTGGGTATCTCCAAAGATACGGAGCTGTTGTGGTGGATGGTATGTGACAAGCTACGAATAGACTTTGACCTAAAGACTATCCGGCAGCTGGGAATAGGTATTTTATCGAAAGATGATGATAGCTGAAAGTAACGACAGCGTTGCTCTGCTGACCATCCTTCGTGTGATGAACGACAAGACCTTCGGCTTCAGGTTCTCGGAGAAGATAGTGGGCGGACGCGCACGGCTGGAGAGGCTGATAATAGAGGGTAAGGTCAGGGCTGAGAAAGGCAATCAGAATGCGCAGAACGGCAAATGGCTGTGCAACGCCTCTGATGTGCTGAGATATGCAAAGGCAAAGTAAAAAGAAGGAAAGCAATGAAGAAAGAAGATTTCCGGGTGATGGAAAGCATCGCCCTGTTGGTGGTTCTGGCGGTGCCGTGCTGCCTGTTGTTTTGTTACGATAGTATGTTCCTGATGTTTCTGGGAGCATTCTATACGTGGGAATATTGGTCGAACGTGTTGAGGCCAATATGGAAGAGATACCGCGCCACGATGGAGGCGCAAGATGATAAGATGTGAAGCGTCACATCTTTTTTATGTCAGACCATGCGGTCGTATTTTGTAGTTTTAGTTTATTCGGTTGGCACACCGTGGTATGGAGGGCCGTGAGGTTCTGGGTGGTTCGATTCCGCCGTGTCATCAACTTTTTTTTGTGTAACTAAAAGTTTGGTAATTATGGGTAAGAAAAGTGAAGCGCGTACGACTTTCAGAAAGCTGTACGCTACGGAGATTGATTGCCGTGTGGCTACGGTGAAGGCTCCGACGAAAAATCAGCAGGGACAGTTCTCTGGTGGTGGTTGGTCTATCCTTCTTTACAAGGATGCGAGAGTGGACATGAAGCTGTTGGATGAGGTGTACGGCCCTATGGGATGGAAGCGAGAGCACCAGACGATAGACGGGCGACTGTACTGCACTATCAGCATCTACGATGAGAGCAAGCAGCAGTGGGTAAGCAAACAGGACGTTGGTACTGAGAGCTACACCGAAAAGGAGAAAGGGCAGGCTTCTGACAGCTTCAAGCGTGCTGGATTCAATTGGGGCATTGGTCGTGAGCTGTATACCGCGCCCTTCATCTGGATAAGTGCCAAGCCAGAAGATTGGCGAGAGCAGATGGGAAAGTGCGTGCCGAATGTCGAGCTGCATGTGTCTGAGATAGAATACGAAGATGATAATATCTCATTCATCGAGTTGAAGGACAAGAAGGGCAGCGTGAGGTATACGTGGGGCTGTCGGAAAAAGGATATGGACGCATACGATATAGCTTGTGACGAGATGCTGAGGGCGACATCTCTGGAACAGGTCAAGGAGGTATGGAACAGATATCCGACGCTGAAGAATGATTCGCATTTCGTTGAGCTGTGCGCTAAGATGGGACAGAAATACAAGGTAGCATGAAAGGAGGCAATAATATGGAAAAGTTAGCAATGAGTCAAGTGGTGTTCAATTCTGAGCACCACACATACGAGCTGTTTGGCAACAAGTTGAAAGGTGTTACGCCTATCGTGAAATGGATGTTCCCTGATACGTATCTCGGAATACCTGATGAGGTGCTGGCGAAAGCTGCTGACTACGGGCATTTGATACACTCGAAGTTGGAGCTGTATGATAGTGTGGGCATCAAGGATGAAGAGTGCATGCCGCTGATGGACTACATAGCCCTGAAAGAAAAGTATAACATCAGGGTGCACCTGAGTGAGTATCTGGTCGATGATGGGCAGAATATAGCATCGAGCATCGATAAGGTCTTTGAGCCTGACGAAGATGGTACGTGGCCGCTGGCTGACGTGAAGACAACGAGCAACATCCACGTGAATAATGTGAGGCTGCAGCTGAGTATCTATGCGTGGCTGTTTGAGTTGTGCAACCCAGGGCAGAAGGCAGGCAAGATATACGTGATATGGCTGCCGAAGCCTCAATATGGTAAGGCTGACGTGATGGAGCTGGAGAAAATTCCGTCTGAGACGTGCAAGGAGATAGTAGCTGCATACCTTGCCGGAGAGGACAGCAGCAGGTTCCAAGACATGTGGGACATCAGTAAGGTGAAGCAGGAAGGTACCGAAGAGGCTTTGCCGGAGAAATATCTGGAAGTGGAAACTGAGCTGGTCGACATCCTGCAAAAAGAAAAGGAGCTGGCTGACAGGAAAGCGGAGCTCAAGGACTATCTGATGAGCGAGATGAGCGCGTTAGGTGTCAGGAAATGGACTTCGGAGAATCTGACTATCACGAAGAAAGCTGGAGGCGTGAAGCAAGCGGTGGACAGCAAGAAGCTGAAAGCCGAATACAATGACGCATATCTGGCTTGTGTGAAGACATCGAGCTTTAAGGAAACGATAGAAATAAAACAAAAAGTATGAGACACAAGAATCATGTATCATTGATTGGTACGGTCGGCAAGGATGCCGAGGTGAGGTCAACGCAGGGAGGTGTGCAATATGCACGCTTTTCCCTTGCCACGACATCTGGAGGTTATCAGAGAAGGGATGGTGCCCAAGTTCCTGAGAAAACAGAGTGGCACACGATCACGGCATGGCGCGAGTTTGCCGCGTTCTGTGGGCAGTATGTGAAAAAGGGCATGAAGATTGACGTTGAGGGTTCCATAGCCTATAGTGAGTTCACTGACCAGCAAGGGCAGAAAAGGTCTACGGTGGAGATTGTGGCACAGGACATTGTGCTGATGACTATGCCGCAAGAGCAAGGCCAGCAGGCGGCGAGACGACAGCAGCAGGGAGGCTACCAGCAACAAGGTGGGTACCAACAGCAGGGAGGCTATCAGCAACAGCACCAGGGGCAACAGGCTTATAATGGTCCGGCTCCGTTCCCATCGCAGCAGCCTGTACAGCAACCTGTACAACAGCATGTCCAGCAGCCTATGCAACAGCAAACTCAAGGATATGCTCAGGGAGGGTATGGCCAACAGCAGCAGCCTGTAGGCCAGCAAGCCCAGGGACCAGGGGTCGATGACCTGCCGTTCTGATGGCTAAAGTGGTTACGGTGAGGAAAGCAGATGGTCGGGTGACGTGTGATACAGACCTCGATTATCTGTTTTCCACGCTGAGGAATGGCACGTACACGCTGACAATAAAGAAAGCTGCTGAGAAGCGTAGCGTGTCGCAGAATGCTCTCATGTGGATGTGGTTCACATGTGTGGAGAATGAGACAGGGACACCGAAGAAGGATGTCCACGACTACTATTGTGGTCTGTTCCTGACTAAGGAGATTACCTACAAGGGACAGGCGTTCTCGGTGGTGGGGCAAACGAGTAACCTGACGACGCAGCAGATGACCGACTTTCTGAACAAGGTACAGGCTGACGTGCAGACGGAGTTTGGTATTCAGCTGCCACTGCCCGAGGACAGGTATTTTGAAGAGTTTTACCAACAGTACAATTTTTAGTGCTGAAGTTTAATTAATTTAATTTTAATTTTATGGAGTTCAAAAAGATTCAGTTAACGAAGCAGAACACTTTGACGGTGGTCTACAAGGATGAGGTCTCGAACACAATTACCGTGGTGGGCGCGAATATCGTGCACAAGGACTTGCGGAAGGCATTCCGCGAGTTGATTCCGCACATGGTGATGCTGACTGAGGCAAAAGAGAGTGTCGGTAATACCCTGAATGCTTTGCAGAAGCAGGATGGTGCTGAAAACGACAAGAGTGTGTACAGACGCTATACGGTGTCTGACGTGGTACTGAGCGAAGCCGAGGTGGAGGTTACACTTGGAGGTACGCGTATTCTTGACCGTGGCGATGTGGTGAAAGTCGACTGCCCGAAGATTAACACCGAAGAAGATGAGCACTACGAGTACCTGTCCGAGTTTGCTCTGGCTGTTGACAACTTGAAGTATGAGGCGAAGCTCTACATCCAGGAAAAGAAATGGGGCTTGAAGGAGGGTACGCTGAACTTTGGCGAAGCGGGCGACCCGTTCAAGGATGTCAAGCCGGGTAAGGTTCCCGAGGCTGATGTCAAGGGAGAGAAGAAAAAGAAGGGCGGCAAGAAAGATAAAGCCGCGTAATGATGAGAGGCTATGCAACCAATTCTCTATACGCAGACCCCGACCTGCTATAAGGTTTCCTTTGCGTATCACCCGTTGCTGGTCAAGTGCATTAAGAGAATCCCATCTGCTCGCTACAGGGCAGATGGGCATTTCTGGGAGGTGCAGCCCATCGACAAGGAATACTTGGAGAAGATGGGCGACTGGGCTGTCAGGAACAGGCTGTGCGGTAGTGTGGCGTGGGTAGTGGACGATGAGCCTGTAGAGAACTTTGAGATTCCGCCGATGCCGGAACTGAAAGTACCGCACAACATGACGCTGGAGCCGTATGAGTACCAGAAGCAGGGCATTGCCTATGCTCTGGAAAAGAAACGGTGCATAATGGGTGACGAGCCGGGACTTGGAAAGACGGCACAGGCGATAGGCACGATGACTGCTGCGCAGGCATGGCCAGCTCTGGTGGTCTGTCCTGCTTCGCTGAAGGTGAATTGGCAGCGAGAGTTCAAGAAGTTCGGTGGTGTGAATGCTGTGATACTTGATGACACGAACAGGAACGTATGGCAGAATCTGCTGACGATGAAGAAAGGGAACGGACAGCCGTTGTGCCAGGTAATCATCACGAACTACGAGAGCCTGAAAAAGTTCTTTGTCAGGAGAATCAAGAGCCAGCAGAGGTTCACGTTGAAGAGCGTCGATTTCGATGAGCGGATATATCTGTTCAAGAGTGTCATCATTGATGAGAGCCACAAGTGCAAGAGTGCTAAGACGCAGCAAGCTAAGTTCGTGCAGGGCATAGCTGCTGGCAAAGAATATGTTCTGGAGCTTACGGGTACGCCTGTTGTGAACAACAACACCGACCTGATACAGCAGCTGACGATTATGGGTAGGCTGGAAGATTTCGGAGGGTATATGAAGTTCCAGGAGAGGTATTGCGCTGGCGAGAGCAAGTCGAGCCACTTGAAGGAACTGAACTACAGGCTGCACAAGTTCTGCTTCTTTAGGAGGCAGAAAAAGGATGTGTTGAAGTGGTTGCCGGACAAGACGAGGTCGTATCTGGTGACTGACATCGACAACCGGAAGGAATACGCGGATGCTGAGCGTGATGTCATCAAGTACCTGAGAGAATACAAGGATGCGGATGACGAGAAGGTTCAGCGGGCTGTGAGGGGTGCCATCATGGTTAAGATGGGTATCTTGAAGCAGATCTCAGCGAAGGGAAAGATTAAGGCTGCTATCGACATCATCCATAACACGATAGATGGTGGCGAGAAGCTGATAGTATTCTGTTTCCTGAAGCAGGTAGTATTCGAGTTGAAGCAAGAGTTCAGGGATGCTGTCACGGTGACGGGTGACGATGATGACCGCGCAAAGCAACGTGCGGTGGATATGTTCCAGCAGGACGCGAACACGAGGCTGATAATCCTGAACTACAGAAGCGGTGGTACCGGGCTGACGCTGACTGCTGCATCGAACGTGCTGTTCATCGAGTTCCCGTGGACGTATTCTGACTGCTGCCAAGCTGAGGATAGGGCGCACAGGAACGGACAGAAAAATGCTGTCACCTGTACGTATCTCCTGGGCGAAGGCACGATAGATGAATATATGTACGAACTGATTCAGACGAAGAAGGACATCGCTAATGGTGTTACGGGAACGGATGACAATGTGGAAGAAAAAAAGGTGAGCACGCAGGACATGCTGTACAATGCCGCCTTGGATATGTTTAAGAACAAGCTATGAAGCCATTAAGTGAAAGCCAGATACAAAAGCAGTGCGTCGAATGGTTCCGAAGGACGTATCCTACGATAGAGAGGCTTTTCTTTGCTGTGGGTAACGGTGGCAAGAGGAACGTCTGGACGGCGAAGATTATGAAGGATGAGGGCGTGAGGGCTGGCGTTGCCGACTTGATACTGCTCGTTCCGCAAGGAGGGTATGCTTCGCTATGTGTGGAAATGAAGACACCTGTGGGAAAGCAAAGCCAGGAGCAAAAGGAGTTCCAGAAGGCGTGCAAGGAGTTCAAGAGCAAATATGTAGTCTGTCACTCGCTGGAAGAGTTTCAGCGTGAGATAAGGGAGTATATCAAGGTATGAGTTACGAGGACCGAATCGGAGAGTTCTGGCAGAAGGTGAAGTCGTTGAAGCTGGACACGACGCAGATAGCTTTGGGGCTTGCCCTGCTGAATGAGTGGCGTGAGGCTGGTTTTCCGTCCCGCTACGGCGTTCCGAATGAGGTCTTGTGTGATTTACTATCCATGAACATAAAAACGCTCAGAGCGGCCAGAAAACGGCTCGTGGACAGTGGGCTGATTGTCTTTGAGGATGGAAACGCGAGAAGACAGCCGGTGTACATATTCGATTGTCCTGAGATTCTGCCTGTGCAGAAGGTGGTGGTCCAGGTACCGCCACAACAGCCGAAGGTGGTGCCGAAGCCTAAGAGAATGGCAAAGGATAGAGATGGACAGCCGATGCTGTTCTCCGAGAAAGATATGGCTATGGTACCGCCAAAGCAGAAAAAGAAGAATGAGCCGGAGCCGCCTGAATGGGAAAAGGTTCTGGAGGTGTGTATGTCGAAGGGCATGAGTGCTGATGAGGCGAAGGTGTTCTACGACTACTATAATGCTCAGGGCTGGCTGACATCAGCTGGTCAGAGAATACGGAATGTCGATTCGATGGTGAATCGGTGGTTAACAATGCAAAAGAAGAGAGACGATGAATCAAATAGGAGATTTGTTCAACAGCAGAGGACAAGCTCAGCAGATAACATCCGCGAAGCCCAGGACTACATTATCCGAGAAATGCAACAGTCGCTTTTCCAAGAGACAGAGGGAGGCAGCGGAAGAGTTTATGAGGAGCTACCCGACCATTTCTGATGTGTACACAGCGTTCTGCCCGAAGAATTGGGGAAAGGCTCAAAGGAGCAAGAATGAGCTGGCACAGCGCCCGTGTATCACGTTGGGGCAGCTGGATGATTTGTACGGCGTGAAGGATGCTGCGAGGATTGTGGTCAAAGAGAATCTTGGCGGTATCTATTCTCTGGGTATGAACAGGGAAACGATGAATCAGGAAACAGCAACTACGGTGGCTGACCTGTTCGTGGCAAGGTATGGTGGGGAGTGTACGATGTTCGCCCTGATGGTGTATTTCTCAGGCTATACGATGGACTACAAGGGAACGTATGCGAACTATGATGTGCAGGATATACTGCTGCAGTTCTCGAAGAAGTTCCTGCCGTGGTGGAGGCAGAAGCAGGGTATGGCTGCTGAGCCGAAGGCCGTGGAGGTTCCGACAGGGCCGTGTGGCATGGAAGGTCTGAAAGTCTACTTGCGAGATAAGGCATACAGGGGCGAGGACTTACGGAGTGGAGGTCTGTACGCTCGTGGTGTGGTCAATGAGGCTCTGATACAAGAGGTAGAGGCAGAGATAGCTGCTGGCGTGTTCTAAAAGAGTTTGAAGATGGCGAAGTTTGAGGCTGTCGTAGCTTTCAAGACGAAGGACATGGAGGCTATAAGTAAGATACGTGAGCGGTTCGGGATGCCTCAGAAGATGACAGTCAATTGGATGTGTCCTGTGAGGCTGGACGATGACGACGAAATCGAGATGTTGAAGAAATGCGAAGAGATTGGATTTCTCGACATACGATATATAGAATCATTTGAATTTCCTAAAGTATAACAAAATCAAGGTAATTATGAGCAACAAAGAGAAAAAAGATGCTGGGCAGCAGAAGCAGACTGCAGGACAGCAAAAGACCGAGAAGGCTACGCAGAAGAAAGCAAGCGTAACCAGGTATTTTGAGCAGCGCATTGGCGAGTGGCTCGAAAAGGAAATGAAGAACGACCCTCTTTTTGAAAAGACGGTGACGTCGAAGCCTGAAAAGACGATCAAGGGAGCATGTAACTATGTGCTGAAAGTGGCAAAGGATTCTGGACAGGCTGGCTGGGATGATGATGAGGTGTACAATCTGGTGCGCCACTACTATGACGAAGATGATGTCAAAGACCCAGGAGAGCAAAGGCCATCGAAGGTTATCGTGTCGGGACATGTCGACCTGACAGCCGAAGAGAAGGCTGAAGCTATGGCTAAGGCTGAGGCAGCTTTCAAGAAAGAGCTGAAAGAAAAAGCTGAGGCTGATGAGAAAGCGCGTCGAGAAGCTGAGAAGAAAAAGGCTGAGGAACGGCGCAAGGCTCTGTTGGAGAAGAGAGAGAGGGAGAATGCGATGCAAGGTGACTTATTCGGTTTCTGACTATGTGCACGGGATTTTATGTTAATTGCAGTCATATAAAAGACAAGAAAGCTATGAAGGCAAAGACGAAGTTACAGAAGCAGCTGCTGGAAATGAGAAAGGAGCTGCCGGAGCTGACCGAGAAGCAAAAGGAATGGGCGAAAGAGCATTGCTTCGAAAAGATAGGCTACTATTGGAAGAAAGATACGAAGGTGTGTTGCCAGTGCTGTGGTCATGAGGACCATGTTACGCTGCCTGAGCTGATGGTATCTCTGGAAATGACATACGTTTGTCCTGAGTGCGGTAAGCCGCTGACATTGAAAGGATGGCAGAAAGAGAGAAAGTTCGCTGACGGGAAAGGGGTGTATGAGAGCACGCACTATTCTGTTGTGACGCACAAAGAGGGATGGACGGTGATACGGACGTTCGAGGTGAACAGGAACAACTATATGGGTGATGCTACGCACTACGGATTCTGGGAGGTGTACCAGATATGGGTAAGCGATGAAGGTAAGGAGGTGATTTTGTCCAAGGGCTACAGTAGGAGCCCATCGTATTTCAGATGGAATCACTACAGCGAATGGGGAGTGGGCAGGCATAACGAGCATTGTTCTGGCTACTATGTGATGAGTGATGTGTATGATGTGGACAGGAACTATTTCTATCCGAGACAGTCGGTATCTCCTATGCTGAAACGCAACGGATGGAAGGCGGAGCTACTGAGGAAGGTGAAGGTCGGAAGAGTTGAACTGATGCAGATGTTGCTGACTGAGCCGCTGGCCGAAGAGCTGGTGAAGAAAGGGCAGTATAATGTTCTGAGCCATTGGATGAAGACGGGAGACGTGAATAAGGACAGGAATAAGTGGCTGCATGCTGTCAGGATATGCATACGTAACCACTACCAGATAAAGGATGCGTCGATGTTCTTTGACTATCTGGACTTGCTCGATTATTTCCATCTGGACACGCACAACGCTAAGTACGTATGCCCTGAGAATCTGAGGACGGAGCATGACAGGCTGCTGTTTAAGAAAGACAAAAAGGAGCTGGCACGGGAGCTGGCGAAGAAGATTGCCAAAGCAGGTCAATTTGAAGAGCAGTACAAGAAGCATCGAGGGATGTTCTTTGGGATATGCTTCGGGAATGACGACATCGTTGTCACGGTGGTAGGCAGCGTCAAGGAAATGGCAGAAGAAGGTACTTGGATGCACCACTGCGTATTTTCAAATGACTACTACAACGCTAAGACACACCCGGACAGCCTGATTCTGTCTGCAAGAGACAAGGATGGCAACCGTCTGGAAACGATAGAGGTGAACACAAAAACGTGGACGATAGTGCAGTCAAGGGGGCGATTTAACAAGCCAACGCCCGAACACGGCGATATCGTAAAGCTGGTGGAGAAGAATATGTACCTGCTTAGAAAAGCGGCTTAGACGGGAAAAACGGACAAAATAACATATGACTATGAAAGAAGATGAAGCAATAAGGAAATGGCTCTACGGAGATATGGGAAAGAAGAAAAGAATGTATATCGCTACGCCTGTAAACGGGCGCAGTGAGGCTACGCTGGACTTGAAGAGAGATGCAGCGTACAGGAGGTGTGTCGGATTGAAGGCTGTGCTGGAGATTGATTTCCCTGACTGGGAGATAGTGACACCGTTTGACGTGACACGGCACTTTGGTGAGGTCGTGGAGGCTGAGGCAATGGGAGCATGTATCACGCTGCTGCTGACGTGTGATGCTATCTATCTCGACAGGGGATGGACGGCATCGAAAGGGTGTAACTTAGAGTACCGGGCTGCAAAGATTTACGGTCTGGCGATTATGGACCATAACAAGATGTAAGGATATGGAATATATTGATTTTTTGAAGCAGAAGATGGCCGTGAGCCATCAGCAGGGTTTCGAGGTGTCGGCTGATGAGCTGACACCTTCGCTTTATCCTCATGTGAAAGATACGGTTCGGTGGGCTGTGAGAGGTGGCTGCCGTGCGATATTCAGTAGCTTTGGTATGCAAAAGACCGTGACGCAGCTGGAGATAGAGCGCGTCATCACTGAAAAAGTGGGGGGGGCAGGTTTGATAGTATGCCCTAAGAGAGTTGTCGTGGAGTTCATCACTCAGGCAAAGCAGCACCTCGATATGGATGTGACGTACGTCAGGACGATGGAAGAGGTCAAGGCTTGCGAGACGAAGATAATGGTTACGAACTATGAGCGTGTCCGTGATGGAGAGGTGGGCGTGAGAATCGACCCGAACTATTTCACGGTGACATCATTGGATGAGGCCAGCGTGCTGAGAGGCTTCGGCACTAAGACATATCAGGAGTTCCTGCCTCTGTTCTCGCAGGTACCATATCGCTTTGTGGCTACCGCTACACCGTCACCGAACAGATACAAGGAGCTGATACATTATGCTGGCTATCTGGGCGTGATGGACACGGGGCAGGCATTGACGAGATTCTTTCAGAGGGATAGCACGAAGGCGAACAACCTGACGCTGTACCCAGGCAAAGAAGCTGAGTTCTGGCTATGGGTATCGACGTGGGCTGTGTTCCTGACGAAGCCGAGCGACTTGGGCTATACTGATGACGGATATGACTTGCCGGATCTGCATGTGCACGAAGAGGTGGTTGCTGCTGATAATGACACGGCAGGATATTATGATGACGGCGAAAAGAAGATGTTCCGTGAAGCTGCTTTGGGATTGAAGGAGGCATCGAAGGAAAAGCGTGACAGCATTGGTGCCCGTGTGCAGAGGGTCGTGGAGATTATCAACCGCCCTGAGAACAAAGACGACCATTTCCTGTTGTGGCATGACCTCGAAGCTGAGCGTTACGCGCTGTGCAAGGCCATACCCGGTTGTAAGGCTGTCTATGGCTCGCAGGATGATGACGAAGCAGACCAGATAATAGCGGACTTCAAGGACGGAAAGCTAAAGTACCTTGCGGCGAAGCCTGAAATGCTGGGCGAGGGTCTGAATTTCCAGTACCACTGCCACAAGGCTATCATGTTCATCGACTACAGGTTCAATGATAAGTACCAAGCGATAGCACGTATACACCGCTTCATGCAGAAGCACCCCGTGGAGCTGTATCTGGTATATGCTGAGAGTGAGCAGGAGATATACAAGACGTTCCTTCAGAAGTGGAAGCAGCACAAGGATATGGTCGAGAAGATGGTAGCTATTGTGCGCGAGAATGGTCTGTTTGGTCTGGATGTTGAGAGCAAGCTCATGCGCTATATGTTCTCGAAGAGAGAGGAACAGAAGGGCAAGCTATGGACGGCGATCAACAACGACAATGTCCTGGAATGTCAGAAGATGCCTGACAATTCCGTTGACCTCATCGTGACCTCGGTACCATTCTCCAACCACTACGAATATACTGCGAGCTACAATGATTTCGGATTCAATGCGGACAATGATGAGTTCTTTAAGCAGATGGACTATCTGACACCGGAGCTGCTGAGAATACTGAATCCGGGCAGGGTGCTGGCCGTCCACGTCAAAGACAGAATCCTGTTCGGGAATGCTACGGGATTGGGTATGCCAAGCCTCGACCCGTTCCATGCGATGTGTATCTTCCACTATATGAAACACGGCTTTGTCCTGTTTGGCATGATAACAGTCGACACGGATGTGGTGAGAGAGAACAACCAGACGTACAGGCTGGGCTACACGGAAATGAAGAAAGACGGCTCGAAGATGGGCGTTGGGTGTCCTGAATATATCCTGCTGTTCAGAAAGCTGCCTACGGACACGTCGAGGGCTTACGCTGACGTTCCTGTGGTGAAGGACGGCAAGGAATATAGTCTGGCACGGTGGCAGATAGATGCTCACGCTGATTGGAAGTCGAGCGGTGACAGGCTGCTGACGTATGAGGACTGCAAGAATATGGGAATAGATGGCGTGAGGGCGTATTTCCGCAAGTATGGCGAAGAGCACATCTACAACTACAGGCAGCATGTGATGTTCGCTGAAGAGCTGGAAGAATACGGTAGGCTGCCGAGAACGTTCATGGCCATCGACCCAGTGAGCCACAAGGATTATATCTGGGATGATGTCACACGCATGAGGACGTTGAACAGCAGACAGTCGCAGAAGAACAAGCAGAATCATATCTGCCCGCTACAGCTGGATATTGTAGAGAGGCTGATAGAGAGATATTCGAATAAGGGTGACGTGGTATTCGACCCGTTCGGAGGCATCCAGACGGTGCCATATTGCGCAGTGAAGATGGGACGCAAGGGTCTGAGCACGGAACTGAACTACGACTATTGGAGGGACGGACTGACGTATCTGAGGGAAGCGGAGAGCGAGAGGACATCGCCGACGCTGTTCGATATGCTGGATGCCGTTTAAGGGAATGAGCCTGCAAAGGCTTCTTTGTTGCTTTCTGCTGGGGACGGTGCCTGAAAAGGGTGCCGTCCCTTATTTTTTTTGTAATATTTCATAAAAAATGTTTGTATTATAAAGATTTTCAGTATTTTTGCAAACGAATATTCTTTATAGCTATAAACAATTTATTTTGGGTAATTATGGAAAAAGTGTCTACTATGAAGGTCAAAGACCTGATACAGGACGACAAGAATTTCAACAAGGGTACAGTGAGAGGCCAGAAGCTCATCGAGATGAGCCTTGCGAAATTCGGTGCCGGGCGTTCTGTGCTGTTGGATAAGAACAACAAGCTGATTGCCGGCAACAAGACTCAGGAGAATGCTTTGAAACTCGGTCTCGAGGATGTTATTGTCGTGGAGACTGACGGCACGAAGATGGTGGCGGTGAAGAGGACCGATGTGGACTTGGACACGAAGGAGGGTCGCGAGATGGCTCTGGCGGACAACAGGACATCCCAGGAGAACATCGACCTCGACTACGTGAAGATGCGCGAAGCTCTGGATAATGAGCAGCTGGAGGCGTGGAACGTCAAGGAGCCGCTAAAGACACAGACGGAGATGTTGTCGAAGCTAAAGTACAACAGCTGTTATTATGAGCCGAAGGAGAAGCCGAAGCTAAAGCTGAGGGATTGCGTCAATCTGGATAAGTACGAAAAGAAGATGGCTGCGATCAAGAAGATGAAGCTCAGCGATGAGGAAAAAGAGGTTCTGAGGCTGTTCGCCTACAGGTTCATCAAGATAGACTTTCAGAGTGTGGCGGACTACTACGCCTTCAATGCTTCGGAGGAAATGCAGGAGGCCATCGAGAGGCTGAGGTTGGTACTTGTGGACAACGGGGAGAAAGGGTACATCGAGGATGACATGCTAAAGATTGTCAATGCCGAGATAAACGAAGAGCTTGGAGGGCAAGAGTGATGATAGACGTGTTCATACCAAGCTACCACCGCGCGGATAACTTGAAGACGGTGCGCTATCTGGAGAAGATAGGCTATGACATGCAGAAGGTGTATGTCTTCATTGATGATGAAGCTGATGACAGGGAAGCGTACAAGGAGGTTACGGCTCGCTACGGCTGTCATCTGGTTGTGTTTGATATGACGGAGGCACGGAAGAGATACGACTACGTACACCGTGCGAGCGTTAGCAGGCGGTCAGCAGGACAGGCAAGGAATATGTTCCAGGACTTCGCCAAGAAGGAGGGCATACGGTTCTATCTGGTGATGGACGATGACACGAATGATTTCCAGTTCAGGGTGAAGGGTATATGGTGCAAGAATGCTGAGGGGCAGACGGTGATACGCGGCTTTGAGAGAGTGCAGGAGTTCATGGAGAGGCACCATATAGGACTATTCGGAAGGTCGCAGACGGGTGACTACTACGGCGGCAGCATCGTCCTGAACATCTGGCTGCGTAAGGTGATGAACACGACGTTCTACGACACGCGGTTCGTCTACCGTGGCGAGCGAGGTGTTCAGGACAATGATACGTCGATGTTCACGGGGATGCTGAATGATGGGCTTTTCACAGGGACGATAGCTGACGGCATCGTGCTACAGCAGACGCAGAGCGCAACGGCAAAGGGTGGTCTGACTGACCTGTACAACGAATGCAAGCTGTACAACAAGGCTATGGTTACGCCGCTGCAGTTCCCTTCTGCCATTCACGCTGAGAGGCAGGCACTGAACGGGAACAGGCTGCACCACCGCATCGAATACAGGTATCTGGCTCCAAAGCTGATGAAGGGCAAGAGGTCGAACATAGAATGGGATACGTACCCCGAGGACTGGCCATTCACGAACGAGCCGAAGAGGCTATGGAACATGAAGGGAAAGGGCAAAGGGAAGAGAGCGAAAGGTAACGAAAGTAACGATTAAAAGATATGGCATACACGAGCAAGGAGAAAAAGGAAATACTCGAAGAGGCAAAGGCTGACATCAAGGCTGATGACAATATCCTGTTCTTGGATGATGTCATTGCAGGTCTGCCTATCTCGAAGAAGACATTCTATGAGTGGTGGCCGAAAGGCTCTGACGAATACAACGAGATGTGGCGGATGATTAATGACAACAGGGTGACGGTGAAGAAATACATCCGTTTGAAGCTGAGACTGAGCGGCAAGGCTTCTGAGCTTCTGGCACTCTATAGGATGATATGCACAGAAGATGAGCGCAGGGCCATCAACATGAACTATATGGAGCTGTCGGGCAAGCCTGATAGTGAAATTAAGATAGGATTTGTCGAGACTGATGCGAAGCCAGCGAGCAGTGAAGATGACGTGAAGCAATGATGCCGTTCAAGACCATAGGGCCGCTGTTCCGTGCGAACATTGAAGGTAGTGAGCGTACGAGGGTAAACCAGGGAGGCACAAGCTCTGGTAAGACGTACACGATAATGCAGGTACTATATTACCTTGCGATGACTGAGCCGGGGAGCGTGATAACGGTAGTAGGTCAGGACTTTCCGAATCTGCGTGTAGGTGCTCTGCGTGATGCTAAGACGATAAGGAGCGGTTCAGAATGGATGAGCTCGTTTTTCACGGTGAATGAGAGCGCGCATTTTATATCCGGGCAGAATGGCAGTACGATAGAGTTCACGTCGTTCCAGACGGAGCAGGACGCTAAATCTGGTAAGCGTGACTACCTGTTCATCAATGAGTGCAACGGTATACCATATGCGATATATTGGCAGCTGCAGCTACGTACGCGTAAGATGGTGTTTCTGGACTACAACCCATCGGAGAGGTTCTGGGTGCATGATGAGGTGATAGGACGTAAGGGTGTGAAGCTGATAATCTCAGATCACAGGGGCAACCCATTCTTGACTGATGAAGAGCATGAGCGTATCGAGGGCATCAGCGACCCTGAGCTGTGGAAGGTCTATGCGAGAGGTCTGACGGGAAAGATAGAGGGTCTGGTACTGACGAATTGGGATATAGTGGACAAGATGCCTGACGTGCTCGATAGGAAGATGACATGTTTCGGTCTGGACTTTGGTTTCACGAACGACCCGTCAGCTCTGGAAGAGGTGTGTCTGGCTCATGGTGATTTGTGGGTCGATGAGCATTTCTACGAGACGGGCATGACGAATCCTGACATAGCTGAGCGGGCAAAAGCCCAGGGAGTGACACGAAAGGATTGCATCGTGGCTGATTGTGCCGAGCCGAAATCGATTAAGGAGATAAGCAATACGGGGCTGTGGGTGGTCGCAAGCCCGAAAGGTGCTGATTCTATTATCGTGGGGCTGGACATCCTGAAGCGGTACAAGATACACTTTACGAGAAGGTCTAAGGGTATCATCGCGAATGCCAAAGCCTATAAGTGGAAAAAGGACAGGGACGGCAAGAGGACGAACGCACCCGAGGACAAGAATAATCACGGAATAGATGCCCTGCGCTATGTGGCGCTGTCGAGGCTGAACACACGAAGGACAGGCACGGCAAGGGCTCACTACAATAAACTTGATGAGTGAATGGAAAAGGATGTGAGTTTCAAAGATTGGCTTGCTGTGGCTCTGATGAGCGAGCAGACAGCAATGCTGGGAATGGAGACGATGACCAGACCGGAAGAGGTGGGCGGTGTCTCTACGCCTGAGAACTTGGAGAGCATGACCATCGGGCAGATGCTTGATTTGTCCAGGCTGACTGATGGCAGGCAGATGTTCTACAAGGTGTGCGAGATACTGCTGGGGCTGGATGTGAAGCAGACGGCGAATGCGCGGGCCGTGGACGTTGTCCGCTTCGTTGGCTGGGTACTTGGAAGGGTGAAGGAAATAAACGGGCTGTTCGAGAAGACAAAGGGCAATCCGTCGCCCGAAGAGGTACGGGCAGGAGTTCTACGCCTTCACTTTGGTGTGTTCGGCATGATTGATTGGTATGCCCAGAGGATGGGTATCACTGACCATGAGGCTGTGATGAGTGTGCCATGGATAAGGATATACAGATGCTTGGACATGGATAATAAGACGAACGAATATCAAAAACGATTAGCAAAGATTAGAGAAGATGAGTATCGAAGAAAAAATACGCTCCGTAGCGGAAAGTGAGTTCCAGGAGTTCGGTTTCGTGTTGGACGATGCTGCTGGTGTGGACGTGGCTGTCGATAAGGTCGAGCTGCCAGCCATTGTGTGCTATCTGGTCGAGGATGGCACGCTGACGTTCAAGAACGGGAAGGTGAAGGATGGAGAGCAGGTCGCTTTGGCTTTCATTGACAAAGTCGAGAGGGATGCTGACGGGATGGATAATGTGCAGGTGTTCCTGAGCATGAAGCAGGTCGCTGAGCAGTTCATCACGGTGCTTAATGGTTGCGGGTTCTTTGAGCCTGTTGAGACGGTGACATACGAATCGCTGTACGAGATGCTGAGTGCGAACGTGTCTGGGCTGGTATGTTATCTGACGTTGAAGGAAGCACAAGGACGCTGTGTATTATGAGAGGACTGACACCGAGGGAGATTCTGGCTGACGAGCTCGAGCAGCTACGCCAGGCTATTATTGCCAACCATCTGAAAGCTGGGCAGAAGGCGAGCGGTAGGACGATGGCAAGCCTGCGTGTGGAGGTTACGGAAGAGCAGGGCGTGCTGTGGGGCCGTAGCCCTTTCGGGACGTTGGAGACAGGACGTAAGGGTGGCAAGGTTCCCATGGGGTTTACTGCTGTCATCCGTCAGTGGATGAAGGATAAGGGCATAAAAGGTGAGCCGATACCATATAAGACGAACAGACCACATAAATACACGCCTCAGGAACGTGGCGACATGCAGCTGAGTTTCTTCATAGCAAGGAAGATTAAGAGGCAAGGCACGAGCCTGTTCAGGAAGGGCGGTCGTAGTGACATATACTCTAACGAGATTCCGGCAGCTACGGAAAGGATAGGCTCTAAGCTGCTGGAGCTGATGAAGGCAAAGGTAGAATCGATAAAGATAAACAAAAAGACTGATATACGATGAGAACTATTTCGCGCGGTGGTGTAACACTGCAATATCCAGATGAGGTTGGTTTCGCTTTCAATCCGTGCCTGATTGTGGCAAAGGGTGACGGTGTGGAGACGATGACGGTGGAAATGACGGGAGAGGGAGGCACGACGCTGACTGATTCGCGTGACGCTTTCGATGGTGGCTGCTATGCTGAGGTGAGAGAATATGTGCAAGGGTTCTTTGACACGGACGCTTTCAGTGTGCTGTCCTATAATGAGAAGGAGAGGACGAAGACAGGCCAGCGTGTGCTGTTCCGTGTTGTGGCTGGTGGTCAGACGTTTGATTTCTCCGTGTTCTATATCTGGGGAGCTATGAAGGCGGGAGGCCGTGAGGTGTATAATGGTCCGAGAATGCTGACGGCATTCGTGGGCTATCCGTTCACGTACGGCGTTTTCATCAGTGGTGCTGTTGAGGTACAGGCAACGAACATGAACGGCGGAAATTCGGCAGTTCAGATTCCATCTACTGGTGTCTGGAATGTTCCTTTGGTGCCGTCGAGTGAGAGCGACTACTATGTCATCACGTCTGATGGTGAAGGAATACAACAGGCGACGTTCGATGACACCTTTGACCTGACGTTCCGCTTCGAGCCGTTCGATGAAGGGAGCTATCTGAGGGTGAAGGTCGGTGAAGATGTCGAGGACGGCATGTACCTGAGATGGATTGACAGGCACGGCTTCTATTGCTACTATCTGTTCAAGAAGGGCAACGAGAGGTTGAAGGTCAAGAATGACGGTGAGTTTGTGAGGAACAACATCATCACGGCTGATATGGAATACGGCTACAATGGTGGTCTGGGCAGACAGATGAGGCTGAGCCGCGAAGAGGTGGTTCCCGTATGTGCCTCGCTGGTAGATGGTGATACGTGGGACATGCTGTCCGATATGGCAAGCTCACCGATTCTGGACTTGTTTACGGGCTATGTGGATGGCGATCCGAGATGGGTGTCTGTACAGTGTGAAGCTGCTACGTACACGAAGTCGAGGGCCGTGCTGCAGGACTTTATCGCTAACATAATGATGCCGGAGGTGGCAATACAGAAGTTATGATGAACGAGGGACAATTATATATTGACGGTGTTCTGGTCGATAGCGACAAGGATACGAAGGTGACACTTGACCTCAAGAGCAATATCCTGAAAGGGTACAACATCGAGAGCAATGCGAGTTACACGATCAAGCTGCCTAAGACGGTGAGGAACAGGAGGCTGCTGGGCTACTCTGATATGATACAGGCTGGCGTGGTGTTCCCTTACGGGTACCATACGGCAAGGTATTTCAGGAATGGTGTGGAGATTATCAGCGACGGGCGTGCCGCTCTGCTGGAGGCCACTGACGATGCTTTCGAGGTGGCTATATGGTGGGGGCTGTTCCCTGCACTGACGGACTTGATAGCGAGCGGTGCAACGCTGAATCAGCTGGAGAGCGTAGAGAAGATTCTGTTCGGTAACAACAATGTCAGCACGTTTGCTGAGGCTGTAGCTGCCAACGTGTTCTACGCTGATATTGACACGGAGAGATATGAGGAAAGCGAAGCCGATACGTCGTGGGTGAACGGTAAGAGGGGTACCGTTGTTAGTGTGGCATTAGGTGGCAACGGCAATGTTAGTGGTGGTGTCTTTTCAAGGGCAGCAGGTGGTGGCACGTCTGGAGGTTCAGCTACCGATGCCACGATACTGCTGCACCCCTGCTGTAAGGTGTCGTGGATATTGGAAATGATACGTGAGCAGAAGGGTGTCGAGTTCAGGTGGACGGGAGAGGCTAAGAGCTATATCGATACGCTGATATTGCCCGTGATAAATAAGAAGGCTACTGAGGACAGCTACGATGGTGCTTTTGCCGCTGCTGTGATGAGGACTACAGCTTCAGGATATGTGAATATGACCGTACAGGTAGGGGCTACGATGTTCGAGGAAAGTGTTGGCACTATATCCAAGACGCTGACGGTGGCTGCTGATGGTGGCGTATATGTAACGGTGTCCTGTCAGTGGACGCGTAACATGGCAGGTGCTGCGTGGCAGACAAGAAGCAGAAACTCTGCGAGGACAGGCAAGAGCACGTCGAGGTCTGTGATGCTGAGAAGTGTGCCGTTCCTGGTTCTTGTGGTGATGCGAGGCACAGAGACGGCTGAATACCAGATAGGCTCCAGCAAGACATATGCGATATATGATTATGAGTGCGTGAACAACGTGTATACGGGAGAGCTGTGCGGCGAAGGTCTGATAGAGCTACAGAGGGGTGACAAGCTGATGCTTGAACTGAGAGACAGCACGGGGGAGAGCTTCAGCCTTGTGGGGTCTCTGGCATCGTTCATCGGTGGCACGATAACTGCTGCTGCCACTGAGAGCGACGAGGTACCAAAAGGAGGCTACTACCCTATCGCCGTAAACCTGCCGGAGGTTAAGGTCGTGGACTTTGTGAAGTTCCTGTCGATATTGACGGGGACGTTCCCGCTGAACAGGTTCAGGGATGGTGTGGTCGACTTTGTAGCTCTTGCTGATGTGTGGTCGAATGTGTCGAGGGCAAAGGATTGGACACGTAGGCTGATAGCTCCGAAGGGAGAGAACAACCCTCAGGACATGACGTTTGCCGGAGATTTCTGCCAGCATAACAGGTTTAAGTGGAAAAGCGACGAAGAGGTGAAGGGCAGTTATGATGGTGATATGACGATAGAGAATGATACGCTGGACTTGGAGCGTACCGTCATGGAGTTCCCGTTTGCTGCTACGGATGGTAACAATGTGCCGCTGTACACACGTCCTGAGTCGTCCAGCAGTTCCAGCTCTGGTGGTAGTGGTGTGTTCGGAAATGGTGACACGATGAGCCAAGGCACTGATGACAGTACCAACACGAGCACGGATGACCTGACGGACAATATCTCTGCTGAGTTCGACGAATGCGAGCCGAGGATTCTGAGGCTCTATGATAATGACGGCAAAGCGGGGGCTGTGTTCGATATGGATATGCAGAATATCATCACGGAGAAATATGCAGATCTCGTGAGGACGTTGCAAAGCATGAAGGTGATTAAGGAGAGCATACGCATATCTGATATTGAGCTAAAGGAGTTCGATGAGACGGTGCCTGTGTATCTGGCTCAATACGGATGCTACTTTGCCGTGATAGAGATAAAGGCTGAGGACAACGGTCTGGCCGAGGTGACGATGTTGCAACTAATAATAAGCTAAGAATATGAACAGTGAGGAACAGAAAATCTTGGATATTACCGTAAGGTATGATGATGCGGTGAACGGCATCGCCAAGTACAAGGAGAGTATCGAGAATCTGGAAAAGGCCGAGAAGAAGCTGCAAGAGGACTTTAAGAACGGCCAGGTGACCAAGAAGGAATACCAGCGCCAGATGATAGCTAACAAGGAGGCTGTGAAGGAATACAAGGATGACATCCGGGTGCTGAGTAAAGAGATTCAGAACAATCTGAAGCGGGAGAAAGAGCAGGAAGGCAGCTTGAAGTCTCTGCGCGCCCAGCTGTCGAACGCTACACGGGCGTATGACGAGCTTTCGAGAGCCGAGAGGAATGGAGCTAAGGGAAAGGAGCTACAGCGTCATATCAACGAAATCACCACCGAATTAAAAGCTGCTGAGGAACAGACGCAGAGGTTCTACAGGAACGTGGGTAACTACAAGCAGAGCATTGTGGATGCTATAGCAGGTAACAACCAATTCGCGAAGAGCTTGTTGTCGATAGGCGGTGGTGGTGGTGCTGGTGGTGCCGCTGGTGTCGGGATGGGTGCTGCTGCACTGGCTACGGCTGGCGTGGCCGCTCTCGCTGCTGGCATCTATAAGCTAAAGGAGGCGATAAACAGTGGCGTGAACCTGATTGTGAGCTTTGAGAAAGAAAGCTCTACGTTGGCAGCTATATTGAACACGACGACGGATAAGACGCAAAGGCTCACGGATGATGCTCTGAGGCTTGGAGAGGCTACGAGATACACGGCTGTTGAGGTTACGCAGTTGCAGATTGAGCTCGCCAAGCTTGGATTCTCACAGGATGAGATAATCAACAGTACGGAGAGTGTGCTGATGTTTGCCAATGCTACGGGGGCATCGCTGGCAGATGCCGCTACGGTGGCTGGTGCTGCTCTGAGGGTGTTCGGTGATGAGGCGAAGAACATGCCGAGGTATGTATCTGCTATGGCTGTGGCTACTACGAAGAGTGCACTGTCGTTTAATGACCTGAGTACGTCCATCAGCACGTTAGGTCCGGTGGCAAACGCTTTCGGCTTTGAGATAGAGGATGTGGTTACGCTGATGGGTAAACTGAGGGACAGCGGCTTTGATGCGTCGAGTGCAGCTACAGCTACACGTAACATCCTGTTGAAGCTTGCAGACGCGAATGGTGACTTGGCAAAGAGCTTGGGCGGACCGGTGACGGATATGGCATCATTGCAGAAGGGATTGGTAAGCCTGAAAGATTCCGGGATAGACCTTGCGAGTGCTCTGGAGCTGACGGACAAACGCTCAGTGGCAGCATTTGAGGCGTTCCTGAATCAGGCTAAAGGTCTTACCGCCCTGCGTGATTCCGTGACGGACTGCGAAGATGGATTGAAGCAGATGAATGACACGATGAGCAACAACGTACAGGGTAGTCTGGCGAAGTTAGAGAGTGCTTGGCAGGGGCTGCTGTTGAAGTTCTATAGCTCGCGTGGCGTGATGAAGATGATAGTCGACGGCCTGACGGATTTCGTGTCATGGTGTTCTAAGCTGGGCGAGAGGTTCGATGACCTGAAGCGACGCTCGTTGCTGGTGCGTGTGGCTTTCGAGGGCTTTATGATGAACATAAGAGGTACGCTGCAGTTCATCGGAGAGACGGCAAAGGCTATACTGAGCATCTTGAAGGGCGTAGGCAAGGCTCTGGAGGGCATTCTGACGATGGATTTCTCACGTATGGGGGAAGGTATCAAGGAGGCTCTGCTGGCTATTCCTAAGATGGTAGGCAACACGGGAAAGAATGTGGCCGAGAATTTCATGACGGCTTTCAAGAATGTGGTCAATAAGGAGAAACCGAAGGTCGAGGTCGAGGTAGAGGCTACGGGTGACGTGGAGGTTCCAGCTGCTGATGACGGAGGAAAGAACGGAAAGAAGTTCACGAAGCCTAAGAGTGAAAAGGAGTTGCAGGCTGAGAAGGCTGCCGCTGAGAAGCTGGCGAAGGAGAGGGCCGAGCAGAACAAGAAAGAGCAGGAGGAAATGCAAAAGGCTGAGAAGCTGCTGCTGGAAATTGTCGAGCAAGGTGCCGAGGTACGACGCAAGGCCATCGAGACGGAGTACAACCAGAAGATAGAGACGATACGCAGGAGGCTGAACGATGAGAAGAATCTGACGGCGGACGCACAAAAGGCGATGACCTCGCAGATGGAGAGCCTGAGAGAGATTCGTGACAGGAAGTTGGCAGAGTTCGACGTGAAGGCGAAGAATGAAGAGATAAAGCGTGAGACTGCTGTCATCGAGAATATCCTGAGTACGGTCAAGAAGGGCAGCGATGAAGAGTACCAGCTAAAGATGTCTAAGATAGAGAAAGAGAGACAGCTGGCACTGAATGCCGCTTCGCTGGAGGTGATGAGCGAAGAGGAAAAAAGCAGGCTCATCTGGTCTGTGAATGAGAAATACAACAAGATGGTCGAAGAGGCTGACAAGGAGCACTACAACACCTTGATACAGCAGCAGACTGAGGCTATCCATAAAAGGTACCAAGAGAAGATTCTACAGGCTGAGACATCGGAGGACGGAGGCAGCGAGCTTGATGTTCTGAGGCTCCAGCTGGAAATGAGGCAGGAGCTGTTGGAGAATGCCCAGCAGAAGGAGGGCGAAACGCTTCAGGACTTTAACCTGAGAAAGCTACAGCTGGAAAAGGACTACCAGGGGGCAAAGAAGGCTCTGAACGATAAGGAGGTGCAGATCGAGAAAGCGAAGTACACCGCCATTGCCGGGCTGATGGGCGGCTTGTCTGATGTTGCCGAGGCTTTCGGAGAAGAGAATGAGGGGCTGGCGAAGGCTGCGAAGTTCCTTGCTCTGGGAGAGATTGCCGTCAATACGGGTGTGGCTATCTCTGCAGGCGTGAAGCAAGCGCAGAGCGTACCCTACCCTGCTAACCTGATTGCGATAGCTACTACGGTGGCTACGGTGCTGGCGAATATCGCAACGGCTATAAAGACCGTCAAGAGCGCTAAGTTTGCCACGGGTGGTGATGTTATAGGGCCAGGTACCGGAACGAGCGACAGCGTGTCCGCACGGCTTTCCAACGGCGAGAGCGTGCTGACAGCCCAGGCGACACAGATGTTTGCTCCGGCTCTGAGCGCATTCAACCAGATGGGAGGTGGTGTGCCTATCACTGCAGGGCAGAATGGTGGCGGAGGCCAGCAGGTAGGCGAAGAGTTCTTGGCAAATGCTGTCACGAAGGGCATGGAGCGAGCTCCGCGTCCTGTGGTGAGCGTCGAAGAGATAAACAGGGTGAACAACCGCCTGAATACGATAAACCAAATTAGCGTGTTGGAATGATGACTAACTTTGAGATATTGAAGTCGAATGAGAGCCTGCTGAGGACGCTGGTACTGAATGGTGTGCGTATATGTGACATCGAGTATCTGGAAATGTATGATGACTACAGGAGGCTGGTGCGAGAGGGGCATAAGAAAACGTATATTGTCAGCTATCTGGAAGAGCAGTACGGATGTCCCGTGCCTACTATATACAGGGTCGTGAAGAGGCTCGAAAGGAGATTGAAGGTATAGCATAATTACCGATTTAGTTAAGACGTTGGGCGTGGGGCTGTGAAGTTCTGCGCCCTTTTCACTATCATTGAATGATAAACGTTTTCGGAATGGAAGATAAAGACTTTCGGAATTATTACGTATCTTTGCGGCGTTTATAAACGTTTACAACATGGCAATACTTAAACTTTACAACGACATCCAAACCGAACAGGAGAAAGCCGACTGCAAATGGTGGGGAGAGGTCGAGGGTGTGTGCTATAAGGACATCGACGAGTTCGTAAGCCAGATGTCTGAGGGCGACAACACGATAGACCTGAGAATATTCTGCGACGGTGGCAGTGTCTTGGAGGGATGGGCTATCTACGACAAGCTGAGAGCCACGGGAAAGGAGATTACGGCCACCATCGAGGGCAAGGCCGCTTCCATGGCTACAGTTATCCTGATGGCTGCACCGAAAGAGAGAAGAAAGGCGTACAAGAGTGCGCAGGTGTGTGTTCACAATCCTTGGATATCGGGATTCTCGCTGAGCGGACAGCTGACTGCTGACGATTTGCAGAGGGCGGCTGATGACCTGAAAGCACAGCAGGACAAGATTCTCGACCTGTATGTGGAGCGTTGCGGGTGTGACCGTGATGAGATGCAGGCTCTGATGAACGAAGATAAGTACATCGATGCTGAGAGGGCGAAGGCTCTCGGAATAATAGGAGAAATTATCGCTCCGGCTTCAGCCAAGAAGTCTGGGGTAATGTCTAACAATAAAAAATCTAATAAAATGGCAGAAAAGAAAGATGAGAAGGTGGAGGTTAAGGCGTCCATCTGGAAGCGCATCATGGCCAAGCTGGGCATCGAGAGTGTCGAGGACTTGGAAGAGAATGATGATGTCAAGGGCATGGACTTGTCTACTGCTGACGGTGGCACTCTGAACGTTGAGCGCGAAGAGGGTAGCCCGCAGGTGGGTGACAAGGCGAGCCCTGACGGTGAGCACAAGATGCCCGACGGCAGCACTATCGTAGTGACTGACGGGCAAATCTCTGAGATTAAGCCCAAAGAGGGCGAAGGTGGCGGAGGTGACGACGATGACAAGGATGCCAAGATAGCCGATTTGGAGGCTAAGGTGTCCGACTTGGAGGGCAAGCTGGCCGCTGCTGAGGCGAAGGCCAAGACGGTAGAAGAGCTGCGTATCCTGAATGCTGTGAAGATAGCCGGAGGCGAGAAGGCTCTGGCTAAGTTGTCTTCGACGTACAAGCCTGCTACCCGTAAGGTAGATGGCAAACGTGCTGCAGCTGCTGCTGGCGCTCAGGATGAGGAATCCGAAATGCACAAGGAGTTGGAAGCTCGCCGTAACGGTACGTGGAAGAGCGAGAAAAAGTAAACAACAAGTATCATTAAAATTTGAGTAAATTATGGCATGGTTTCAAAACATTTCGGTGAATCCGAAAGATGTAACTGACTTGAAGGATTTGATTCCTCTGTCTATTGACCAGGACGAAGAGTTCCAGCGCTTCGTCAACCTCAAGAAGGTGAAGAATGGCGACCCCGTGGCGTTCATTGGTGAAGGTGACGAGGTCGGTCTGGCTGGTAGTGGTTGCGACCCCGAGTATCAGGAGTATGGTGTTGCCAACAGCCAGAAGCGCTGGGCGCTGGGCGATTGGCAGATACCTCTCAAGATTTGTTATGAGAGCTTGCAGGGCACGATTGCTGAGTACACGCTGAAGAACGGTACCGACATCGCAGATCTGACAGGCACTGAGTTCATGACCTATATCTTGCGCCCTGCTCTGGAGAAGCAGATGAAGCGTATGATTTGGCGCTTTGGTTGGTTCGGTGATACTGCTGCCAAGAAGCAGGCAGACGGTGGTATGCTGACCGACAGCGATACACTGAAAAAGGAGTTGTTCACGACGTGTGACGGCCTTTTCAAGCGTATCTTCGCCCAGTGTGTCGCTAACAGTAAGCAGCTGACAACTATCGCGGCTAACAACGAAGCTACCTTCGCAGCTCAGCGTGCTGCAATGTTGCAAGAGGGTGTGGCTTCTAACCTGTTGGACATGATGCTGATGGATGCTGACTCTCGTATCACGAGCGACCCAGGTGCCGTGATTCTGATGACAAAGGCTATGGCTGACTGCCTGACCTACGATGTCAAGAATCGCTACAAGGTCATCATGCCTTGGCAGACGGTGTTCCAGGGTCTTGATATGACTGAGTACAACGGCGTGAAGATTGCCCGCGTGTCTATCTGGGACCGTATGATTCAGGCGTACGAGCACATCGAGGCAGAAGCCTCTGGAAACACTCCCGCCCAGAATAAGCCTAACAAGCCATTCCGTATGGTATACGCCAACACCAACACCCAGCTGCAGGTTGCTACTGAGAGCGGTGGTCTGTTGGAAGACCTCGACATCTGGTTCGATAAGAAGGAGCGCCGGAACTATATCTATGCCACTGGTAAGATTGGCACCCAGATTCTGGAGAACGATATGTTCCACGCAGCATACTAACCATAAAAACTGAAAGACTATGGGACAGTGTGATTCTTTGATTTCTATGGATATTGCGGCTGATTGCAATAATCCTATTGTGAAGGGCTGTGAGCCTGATGGTGTGATAATCAACCGTTCGGATGTTGATTTCACACGGTGTGCATTCAAGAATGGTTCTACGAACATCCTGACGCAGCTGGTGTGCAAGACAGGAAAGAAGGGCTACGCCGTGAAGCAGATGGGTAACAACCCGTTCACAGGTACCGCTTCTAATCTGGAGGTTGGCACGTACCGTAATACGTGGACACACGCGATACCTATCGCTGTGCTGGACAATGGTCCGGAGGTCTGTGAGAAGGTTATCGATGGGCTTGCCAACGGTACGTTTGTGTTGGTTCTGAGAAACAAGCACAAGGGAGCTGACGGCTCTGCTGAGTTCCAGGTGTACGGCTACTATCAGGGTCTGACTTGTTCGGCTGGTGCCAACGAGAAATACTCTGAGGAAACAGATGGTGGCTGGCTGATGACCTTACAGGAGCAGAAGTCGCCGAAGAGCGGGCTTTTCCTGTTTGCTGAAACGGTGGCAGCTACTGAGGCTATCTTTGAGGCATTGACCACCGCTGCTGTATGATGGAACTTGAAGATGTAAGACGAATTATCGAAGAGCTGAGGGGGAGGTTTGACCAACCCTTCAGCTCCGAAGATAAAGAGACTATCGAGAAGCTCTATTTTGAGGTGTTGGGTAGACAGTTCCGGCCAACGTCGTGCCAACAGTGCTACCATGATGCCTTTATCGAGATTAGTTTATACATTAAAAAGAACGGAAAGATGAAAACGAAATGTCAATTTATACTGCTGGCTGGTGCTATCATCCACAGCCCATTGTTCATGAATGGTCAGATATTCACGAACAGCAACTTGACGGATGAGGTGGCTGCCGCTTACTTGAAGATGTTCCCGAAGCAGGTGGAGATGTTCCAGAAGCTGCCAGAGGGCTACAAGGTGGGCGACGATGTTAAGGGCATGCCTACGCTGGAAGAGGCTGAGGCCATGCTGAAAAAGGCTGAGACGCTGCAGAAGGGTGCCGCCACGAAGGTGGAGAACATCATGAAGAATATCGCGAGTGCGGAGACACCCGAAAAGAAGGAAAAGGCTGAGAAGGCTCTGGCAAACGCCCAGGCTGCTTTGGAAAAGGCAGACAAGAATGTAGCTGAGTGTGCCGAGCTCGTTAAGAGCCTTATTCCCGAAGATGAGTGAACGATAAAGGATGATGAGCTATGAACGTAAAGAATGCAAAGAAGCCTGATGAGCGATTAGAATGCCGTTACCAACAGCAATTCAGGCTACAGACTTATGGAAGGGATAACAGATACCCTCAGGACTTGATGGCCATCGTGGGAGCGTCCGGTACTGCCGGGCTGTGCCTGTCGAGGTATGAGAAGTTCGTGGAGGGCTTCGGTTTTGCCAACGTCAACCTGTCGGAATATGTGGTGAACAGAGCTGGCGATACGCTGGATGACCTTCTGAAACAGGTAGCTGATGACCTCACACGGTTCGGAGGTCTGGCGCTGCACGTTAATTATAATGTGCTTGGTCAGATCACAGAGGTCAACCACATGCCCTATGAGCAGTGCCGCCTTGAAGAGACTGATGATGCAGGAAACGTGGCTCATATCCTACACCATGAGGATTGGCTGGGGAAGAAAACGAAGAACGGAAAGGCTCAACAGCTGAATGAGAAATACATTACGAGGTTCGACGTTTTCAACCCCGACCCATCTGTTGTGATGTCGCAGATAGAGAAAGCGGGCGGCATAGACGATTATCGAGGACAGGTCTTGTGGTTGTCTACCGCGGGGCCGTTCGTGTATCCTACGCCGATTTACGATGCTGCTGTGACGGAGATTAGCACGGACGAAGGTCTGGGCAATGTGAAATACAGGAACGTCCGAAACAATTTTCTTGTTGCTTGCATGCTGATAGCCAAGAAGGGCGCACCGAAGATAAGGGAAGATGCCAACGGAAACTTGATGTACGATGACCAAAACCGACCTATCTATGAAGAGCGCCAGATGATAAGCGATGAGGACTTGAAGGAGTTCCAGGGCGACACGAAGGGCAGTAAGATTCTCTATGTGGAGCTCGAAGATGATGAGGACAAGCCGGAGGTGCAGCAGTTCCCTGTCAGGAATTACGATAAGGAGTTTACGGTGACGGAGGCAAGCACGACGGAAAGGATTTACGCTCAGTTCCATCAGGAGCTGTTCTACGCTATTAGGACTGGCAAGCTCGGATTCTCTGGTCAGGTGATGACTGAGGCGTACGAATATTATGCCGGGGAGGTGACTAACGAGCAGAGGTTTATAGAGCGGGCATTTGCCAAGGTGTTCGCATGTTGGTATGACTATTCTGAGCTGTTCGCGGATTTCACGATACAGCCAATAAAATATATTACTGCTGATGGAAAGCAAACACATATTGACGGTTGAGGAGTTCAGGGAGCTTGCGAGGCCGACGTCCAAGCATGTGGACGAAAAGGAGGTTACTGCGTTTATCTCCGAGTGCGAGAATCTGAACATCATTAAGGCGGTGGGGCTCGACACGTTCGAAGCTCTGGTTGATAATGAGGTGGACGAAGAGCATAGGGTGCTGCTGGAAGGTGGTGTTTGGACGCAGACCATGCAGGACGGTAAGGAGAGAAAGCGGATGAGGTGTGTCGGGCTGAAACAGGCGCTGGCATATTTCGTCTATGCGAAGATGATACAGTCTGATGGTGGTATTGTAACCAGAACGGGAATGATGCGCCATGACGACGAGCACGCCAGCCATGCGGATGATAAGAACAGGGTACGGAGGTATAACGACGCGATGAATGTTGCGGAGGAATATCTTACGGGCTGTCTGCTGTATTGGCGTAGTGTGAAGGGCGACGAGGTGCGCCCGGTGAGAGGGTCGAGAGTTCATGTTCATGCTATTGGTGACTGACTATGACGATATATGAATCGTTGGTTCAAAGGGCGTTGGAGATACGCAATGCCATCTTGGTGGGTGAGAATACCGCCGAGAGGGTCGGAGGTCTGCTGCGTGACATGCTGGACTATACGAAGAGCTTCATCGACGAGAGCAGGGAGAGCTACCTGAGTGCTACGGATGATGATGTCGCACAGGGTCTTATTAAGTTCCTGAAAGGTGCCGAGTACGGACGGTATGCTACGGGTGTGTCCGGGGCTGCTGTAGATGAGAATGGAGATGCTGAGTTCAGGAATGTGAAGGTACGCCAGAAGTTCGGTGTTAAGGAGCTGACTATCGGTGACTACGAAGAGGGCGTTGATGGTGCCCATATCGATGAGCACGGAAATACTGAGCTTGCGACATTGCTGACGAGGGGCATCGCTACGCTGGCAGGGCTGATAGTGAAGGGCGATGCTGAGTTTGACGGTAGCCTGTCGTCGAGGGATTTCGTAAGCGGCTTTCTGAGCGGCACAGGATGGGCGATACAGAAAAAGACCTTCATCAATGCTGCAGATGTCGAAGAGACGCGATACGCTGCTGAGTTCGATGACCTGACGATAAGAGGTACGCTGAGGGTGTTCGAGATGATTATCTCACAGCTCCTGGGCGAGAACGACAACAGGGTGTTCACGGGCATGATGGAGGTCGACCATTATGACCAGGAGAGCGGAAAGGTATATCTGAGCACTGCCAACGGAAAGCTGTACAACCCGTTCCGTGTGGGTGACTATATCGAGGTGCAGCAGTTCAATGGTCTGCCATCTGAGGGCAATGACTACACCGTAGTAAAGTCCTACGAGCTGAGAATCAGCGGGGCTGGTGTGGGTAGCCTTTCGGATGAAGAGGACAGGCTGGACTGGGTGACGTTCGAGAATTTCGTGAGCGTGTCCGGCTCGACTGCTGAGAGCTTGATAAGCAAGGGCGATACGTTCGTGAGGGTTGACAGTACCGACCCGGACAGGAAAGGTATTGTGGAGGTGATGACCGTAGGACCGAACACACCATATATCGACGTGATGTATGGAAAGAAGACAGACCCCGATAATGCGCTGAAGGGACGTACGGGAAACTTGGAGGGCATACACCACCATCTGTTCGGCTGGCTGAAAGGCTTTGGCGAGTACCTGATAAACCTGTATGCGGTGGGTGATTTCCGGCTGAGAAGGACGGGCGAATCTCTGGATGCCAAGATAGAGGCTCTGAGGAACATATTGAGCACGAACTACACGCAGACGGTGTATGACATCACGGAAGAAGATAACTACCTTAAAAACGCCAATTTCCTGTCACTCGATGAGTACGGGAAATTTGAGCATTGGGTGGTTGCTGATGATGATATGTCGTTCTATACGCTGGCAGGACTGCCGCTGTTTGAGAATACGGGGCTGATGGCCAAGGCTACTAAGGTGGCAAGGCTGTTCGAGGTCGACGGTAAGAAGGTGCTGCATGTTGTCAATAATACGCTGACACAGGCGAATGCCGACGTAAGGAAGCCAGGAACGCATAAGGTATATACTGAGCCGAGCCAAAGCGCTACGGAGGAATACACGACGGAAAAGGACACGCTGTACCTGAATATCAAGGTCAAGGTGCTGTCAAGTGGTAGGCTGACGTTAGGTTTCCCTGCTGCCGAGAGTGTTTCGGGTAGTCTGCCAAAGGTTGCTCTGGACTTGGAAAAGGATGACGAATGGCAGCTGCTGCAATGGAAGGGTACGTGGGACGGTACGGGCGATTTCAAGCTGGGTTTCACAGGCGAGGCTTACTTTTCCCTTCTGAGCCTGACGGACGAGCCTCTGAGCGATTTCAAGAAGGAATACTCGACGCAGATTACGCAGACTGCGAAGAATATCACGCTGCTTGCCCAAAGGGTGTCAGGTTCTGAGACGAATATCGCACAGTTGCAGATCACAGCAGACGGTCTGCTGAGTACGGTGAGGACTTTGGAAGATGGTATCGAGACGAACAGCTCGTTGATAGAGCAACAGTCATCGCGTATTACTGCTGCTGTGTCACGTATAAGCGATAACGAATCCGCTATCTCACAGCT
>ERZ842401.1354-NODE-1354-length-35236-cov-7.945851_pt1 | contig 35236 bp, 29 predicted proteins | sample MGYA00521270_ERZ842401 | MGnify/ENA primary metagenome ERZ842401 (study PRJEB31892, sample SAMEA3878208) | bioreactor metagenome | biome: Moose rumen | place: Sweden | collected 2011-10 | study: EMG produced TPA metagenomics assembly of the PRJEB12797 data set...
CGGCGGGCGTCAAAGTTTCAAGTGAATTCGTCAATGCGGAGCTGAAACGTCGACAGGTTGCGAACGTATAAAGGTTGAGTGCAACGGTATTAAGCTCGACGGCTAACTTTGGAGGATAATTTATGGGAGTTCGATATATCAGCGGAGGAGAAAGCCACAGCTCGCGGCTGATTTGCATATTGGAAGGCTTACCGGCGGGCGTCAAAGTTTCAAGTGAATTCGTCAATGCGGAGCTGAAACGTCGACAAGGCGGCTACGGGCGCGGCGGACGCATGAAGATTGAAAGCGACCGCGTCGAATTTTTATCTGGCATTCGCTTCGGCGAAACTATTGGCAGTCCGATAACGTTGAGCGTCGTCAATCGCGATTGGGAAAATTGGCGCGAACGCATGAGCGCGGAGGGCGTCGAGGTCGGCGAACGCGTCACCAATGCCCGCCCCGGTCACGCCGATTTGACGGGCGCGGCTAAGTATGCCCGCTCCGACGTGCGCGACATTTTGGAGCGTTCCAGTGCCCGCGAAACGACTATGCGCGTGGCGGCGGGCGCGTTGTGCAAAATTTTCCTTGCGACGTGCGGCGTCGAGGTTACGGGCAAAGTTTTAAGCGTCGGCGGCGTCACGGGCGAGGCTGACATTAAGGCGCGAATCGACGCGGCTAAGGCTTCGGGTGACACGGTCGGCGGCATTTTTGAGGTAAAAGTTTCGGGCGTGCCGGCGGGCGTGGGCAGTCACATTCAGTGGGACAGGAAACTTGACGCCAAATTTGCGGCGGCGTTCATGTCGATTCAGGCTGTCAAGTCGGTTGAACTCGGCGACGGCTTTGCCAACGCCTCCAAGCTCGGCAGTGAGGTTCACGACGAAATTTTTATCGGCGACGGGAAAATTTATCGCGAAACGAATCGTGCGGGCGGCTTTGAGGGTGGCATGAGCAACGGCGAGGATTTAATCATACGCGCCGCAATGAAACCCATTCCGACGTTGATGAAACCGCTTCGGACGGTCGACATTGCGACAAAGACGGCAACGACGGCAAGCAAGGAACGTTCGGACACCTGTGCGATTTGGGCGGCGGAGGTCGTCGGCGAGGCTATGGCGGCTATCGTCACGGCGGACGCTATGATTGATAAATTCGGCGGCGACGCGCTCGGCGACACCCTTGCCAACTTGAAAAATTATCGCGCCCGCCTTGCGAGGGATTACGGCTTATGAGGGACAACGTGATTTTAACGGGCTTCATGGGCACGGGCAAGACGAGCCTCGGCAAAATGCTGGCGACGCGACTTGGGCGTCCGTTCGTCGACATAGACAGGAAAATCGAGGACGAAACGCAAATGTCAATCCCGAAAATCTTTGAGCAATACGGCGAGGCGCATTTCCGCGATTTGGAACGGGCGGCAGTCAAAGAGCTTAGCACTCGACGCGGCTTGGTGATTGCGACGGGCGGCGGCACGATTAAGGACGAGGAAAATCTCCGCCTGTTGAAAAGTTCGGGCGTGATGATTTGCTTGACGACCGCCCCCGAAGAAATTTTCAGCAGGACGGCGCGGCGCGGCGAACGACCCGTTTTGGACGGCGGCGGCTCCGAGCGACTTGAAACGATTAAGCGGCTCCTCGCCGAACGAAAACAATTCTACGACCGCGCAGATTATCAAATCGACACGACGGATTGGTCACCAATTCAAATCATCGATTCGATTTGCCGCTACCTAAGGCAATTCAGGAGTTGAGACTATGGAAAAAGTTGCGGTTAAGCTCGGCGCGACGAGCTACGAAATTTTTATCGGCGAAGGCATTTTGGGCGGCGTCGGCGAATTTATAACAGGCAAGTTCACGCCCAAGGCTTTAATCGTCACGCAGGAAAATATCTTCGACGCGCACGGCAAGGCTTTGACCGACGGGCTTGACGCGCCGGGAATTTCCTACACCGTCGCGAAAATCCCCGACGGCGAAACCTCCAAAAATCTGCGCGAGGCTGAAAAACTCTACACGCAAGCAATTGAGTTCGGGCTTGACAGAAAATCTGTCGTGATTGCCCTCGGCGGCGGAGTCGTCGGTGATTTGGCGGGCTTCGTTGCGGCTACTTATCTGCGCGGCGTCCCGTTGATTCAAATCCCGACCACGCTCCTGGCGCAAGTCGATTCGTCCGTCGGCGGCAAGACTGCCGTAAATCACGCGTTGGGCAAAAATCTAATTGGCGCGTTTCACCAACCGCGAGCCGTCTTTATCGATTTGAATTGCCTGCTGACGTTGCCCGCCCGCGAAATTAAATCGGGTCTCGGCGAGGTCGTCAAATACGGCGTTATCGGCGATAAGAAATTCTTTACTTATCTGGAGGAAAATGCCGATAAGATTTTAAACCGCGATTTGGAAGTTATGGCGCACGTGGTCAAGCGTTCCTGCGAGCTTAAGGCTGAGGTCGTGAGCGCGGACGAACGCGAGGCGGGCTTGCGACGCATTTTGAATTTCGGACACACCTTGGCGCACGCGGTCGAGGAGGAGACGCATTATCAGACGTATCGTCACGGCGAGGCGGTCGCGGTCGGCATGATTGGCGCGGCGCGTATCAGTTGCGAGCTGGGCAAAACCTCCGCCGCCAACGTCCGCCGCCTTGAAAATCTTATAAACAAGTTCGGCATGATTACCGCCTGCGCGGGGCTTGACGCCGATAAACTCCACGCCGTGACTTTCCGCGATAAAAAGACCGTCGGCGGCGTGGTCAACTGGGTTCTTATGCGCGACTTCGGCGAGGTTGAAATTTGCTCCGACGTGCCCGCGCAGATTATCAAAAAAGTGTTTGGAGGGTTGTGCAGTGGAAATTAAAATCAGCGATGACTTTGACTTGAAAAAAATTATCGACAGCGGGCAATGCTTCCGCCCCAAAGAAATTTCGGCGGGTACTTACCGCTTTATAACCGGCGATAATGTTTTGAACATAAGCGAACGCGGCGAGGGCATTTTCGAGGCGGATTGTTCGGCGGAAGTCTGGGAGCGCGTCTGGGCGAATTACTTCGACATGAGCACCGATTACGCCGGCATTCGGCGTGACATTATGAACTTCGCGGCGGGCAAGCCCTATGAGCAAACTCTGCACGACATGACGGAGTTTGGCAAGGGCATTCGCATTTTGCGTCAAGACCCCTTCGAGATGCTGATTAGTTTCATAATCAGTCAGAGGAAAAATATTCCCTCGATTAGAATCTCAATCGAAAAGATTTGCGAACGCTTCGGGCGGCAAGTCGGCGACGTGTATCTTTTCCCGCGTATCGAGGATATGGCGGACGTGTCCCTCGAAGATTTGACGGAGCTGGGGCTTGCCTATCGCAAGGAATACATCAAGGACGCTTTGGATCACGTTTCCAGCGGCGCGATTGATTTGGTCGAGATTGAGAGCTTCGGCGATAACGATTTGGTCGAGGAGCTTAAGTTGATAACGGGCGTCGGCGACAAGATTGCCAACTGCGTCGCGCTGTTCGCCTATCACCGCGTCCACCGTGCGCCCGTCGACGTTTGGATTAAGCGGGCGATTGATAAGGATTTTGGCGGCAAAAATATTTTCTCCGAATTCGGCAAGAACGCGGGCATTTTGCAACAGTACGTTTTCTATTACAAGCGGTTGAACAAATGAGGCGGCGGCACAAAGCAAAGGAGCGGGCAACCGAAATTGCTCGCTCCTTTAAATTTGCGGGAGTCTGTCTGATTGTTGATTATTCCTCGGTCGTTTCCTCGACCGTTTCCGCAACCGGTTCCGCGACTTCGGCGGGCTGATAACGCTTAAACTTGGCGTTGTTGCTTTCGCGGCGGGCGCGGTTAATGGAAAGGGAAATGCGCTTGCGCTTGAGGTCGATGCGCAGGACTTTAACCTTAACGATGTCGCCGACTTGAACAGCTTCGTCCGCGTTTTCGATACGGCGGTCGCTGAGCTCGCCCATGGGAATCAAGCCGTCGAAACCGGGTTCAATCTCCATGAACGCGCCGAACTTGGCAAGCTTAACGATTTTGCCCTCGATGAAGTCGCCTTCACGATAATTTTCCGCCCTGTCAAGCCACGGGTCGCGTTGCGTCTGCTTAATCGACAACGAAATTCTGTGCGTATCGGGATTGACGTCCTTGACGAAAACATCAACCTCTTGCCCGACTTTGAGAACGTCGGAGGGTTGCGTGACGCGATCCCACGAAAGGTCGGAAATGTGCGCCAAACCGTCGACGCCGCCCACGTCTATAAACGCGCCGTAATCGACGAGACGCTTAACCGTGCCTTGAATTATATCGCCTACGTGCAACGTGCTGAAAATTTCCTGTTGCTTAGCTTCGCGTTCGCGCTCAAGGAGTTGGCGGCGGCTCAGGACGAGGCGACGCTTATGCGATTCAATTTCTATCGGCAACGCTTTGACAGTCTGCCCGACGTAGGTGCTCAAATCCTTGACGAAGTGCAATTCCATTTGCGACGCGGGAATAAAGCCGCGCAGACCGTTGACGGTGGCAGTCAAGCCGCCCTTGACGACGCTGTTGATATGCGCGTCGACGGTTTCAAGCTCCTCGGCTTCGGGGTCGTCGTTATGCGCCTTGACCGCACGCAATTCGTCCCAAACGACCTCGGCGTCCGCCTTGATTTTGGAGAGCACGCCGCCGTTTTCGCCGCCCAGCGATTGAATATAAACTCTGATGTTGTCGCCCTGCTTGACGATGTCCTCTGCCGAATCCGGCTCCGGATACGCCAATTCTTTCTTCGGAATGGCAATTTCCTGCTTGTAGCCTATGTCGACGTAAGCCTCGTCGCGATTGACCAGGACGACGGTGCCTTCGACCACCATGCCCGGTTGCAAATCCTTGAAATTCTCCGACTCGTCGAGCCAATTACTCATATCCTCGTTTTTTACATCCTCTGACACTGTTTATAAACCTCCCCGATAATCCAGTCCGGCGTTGAGGCTCCGGCTGTGATACCAACCTTGTTGGATTTTTGTAACCAAACAGGAGAAAGTTCCTGAGCTGTTTCTATGTGGTAAGTCTTGCATTTTTTTTCGCAAAGCTGTGCAAGGCGCGTGGTATTTGCACTGTTACGCCCGCCGATTACCAGCATGACGTCTACTCGTGACGCGAGTTCCAATGCTGCTTTTTGTCTTTGATCCGTTGCCGTGCATATTGTGCGCAAAATTCTTATGTCGTGCGATTTGCCGAGCAGGTGCGCCACTATCTTGACGAAATTCTCGCCGCTCACCGTTGTTTGAGAAACTATGCCGAGTTTGGGGCAGGGCGCGAAGTTTATTGCGTCCGCCTCCGTCTCCAGGATAATCGCCCTTTTGTTCGACCACTCGAAGATGCTTTTCACTTCGGGATGATTTTTTTCGCCGATTATTACCACTTGCCGAGCGTCTTCTAAGAGTTCCTTGGCGGATAGTTGCGCCTTCTTTACGTGTGGACAAGTTGCGTCGACGACTTTCAGTCCCTTGGCTTGCGCTTCTTTGTAGACTTGCGGTCCCACGCCGTGTGAGCGAATTATTATCGTGCCCTCCTCCATCGCCGTCAAATCGTCGACCGTGCCCACGCCTTTGGCTTTCAGTCGCTCTACCATCTGCGGATTATGGATTATAGGTCCCAACGTGCAACTTTTCCCATCCGCGTGCTCTTCGGCAATTTTTATCGCCCGCTTGACGCCGTAACAAAATCCTAAACACTCCGATAAGATTACTTCCATTAAAACCACCTGTCTGATTGGCTCCGACAAATAAAAAATCCTCAACCTGCCGATAACCGCTGTTTAATATAGCATAATCATTTTTGACAAGCAATAACTTTGCGAAATTTTTTTCACAATGCAACGTCGGATATTCCTTAATCCTCATGCCGGAGAGGTTGTCCCCCCTTTGCCAAAGCGTGGACACGCGGAACCGGCTTTCTCTTGCCGAGGCTCGTCACTTCGATTAAGCAATCTTTAATTTTTTATTTATTTAACTTACTTTCTTTGTTCGGGCAAAGACCCGCTTTGAAAGCGGGGGAACAGCAAGGGCGTCACATTGGATTCAACGTCACGTTGCCGCCGGCGGAGGAGCCGTCCTCCGTGACGGCTCCTTTTTGTGTTGCAATTTATTCTGTTGCCAAGCGCAAAATCTCCGCCGCGACCTCCTCTATCGTCAGGTGAGTCGAGTCCAATAGTATCGCGTCCGCCGCTTGTGCCAAAGGCGCGATTTCGCGTTCAGAATCCTGTTTATCGCGGAGTGTTATCTCCTTGACCACCTGCGCGAGGTCGGCGGCTATGCCCTTTGCCTTCAGCTCTTCGTAGCGTCGACGTGCCCGCTCTTCGACCGTAGCCGTCAAGAATATTTTCAAGTCCGCGTTCGGCAAGACCTGCGTCCCGATGTCGCGCCCGTCCATTATCACCGAGCCGCGTGCCGCCATTGCCCGTTGAAGCTCCGTCAACTTTTTCCGAACGTAGCCCAGCGTTGCCACGTCCGACGCCCGGCAACTTACTTCAGGCGTCCGTATCTCCTTTGTAACCTCCCGACCGTCCAAGAACACCCGCGCCGATTCGTCCAGCTTTATTTCTATGTCGCGTAACAGCTCCTCGCTCACGGGCTTGCCGCTTTCCAATGCCTTAAGCGCGACCGCCCGATACATTGCGCCCGTATCGATATACGTGTAGCTCAGCCGCGCCGCGCAGATTTTCGACACGGTACTTTTGCCCGCGCCTGCCGGTCCGTCTATCGCGATGATTTTCTTCATGATTAAGCCTCCTTTACATTTTATCATAACGCCCGCGCAGATTTTTAGCAACGCCGTTTGTTGTTCAAGGGATATTTTTCGTGTTATAATCGCCAAAATATTTTTGAGAGGCAAAAACGTTATGATAAGCGTTATGATTAAACCGAATGTTACGACGTTAAGGCTCGCGGCAATCTGCGCGGCGGGCATTATCTTAAACGTGGCTGGCTCCGAATTGGCGCGTCATTTGGATTTGCCCGTTTACCTGGACACTTGCGGCACTGTTTTTATCGCGGTGCTCGGCGGCTACGTCCCCGGTATCGCCGTCGGATTCTTCACCAACATTATCGGCGCGGAGCTGAATATCAACGAAATGTATTTCGGCATCGTCAGCATTCTGATAGCCCTTATTGCCGCCTTCCTTGCAAGTAAGGGCTACTACGATAAATTTTACAAAGTTTTGTGCACAATCCCCGCCGTGGCTTTGACCGCGACTGTATTCGGTACGATTATCGAAGAACTTTTGAAGCCGCGCAATTCCTTTGAGTCCGTGACAAAATTATTTTATCAAAGCCTGCAACATTTTCCCGGTGAAATCCTCGACAAGGGCTTGGCGGTCGTGGTGGCGTTCCTGCTCTTGCAGATAGTCCCCGACGCCTTGAAGGACGAATTCCGCTTAATGGGCAAAATGCAAGCCCCGTTGTCACCCGATATGCGGGCGGCAATGAAGACGCAAAACGATTTTATCCTGTCGTTGCGCACAAAGATGGTCTTCAACCTCATGTCGATAACGATTCTGGTCGCGATTTTCATTTCGGCTATCAGCTACACGATTTATCAAGACTCCGCCTACAAGGAGCACATACGCATTGCCGACGGCTTGGTTACAATGGCTGTCAACGAAATTAACCCAAATCGCGTGGACGAATACTTGAAGCTGGGGCGGGCGGCGGAAGGCTACGAGGCGGTCGAGCGCAATTTGTATCGGATTCGGGCAAGCAATGTTGACGTGCGGTTTCTTTACGTCTACAAGATTGAGGAGGACGGTTGCCACGTCGTGTTTGACTTGGAAACGGCAGACCTTAGCGCGTCGCCGCCCGGCAGCATTGAAGCGTTTGACGAATCTTTTTTGCCTTACGTTGACGATTTGCTTGCCGGCAAGCCCATTCCGCCGATTATCTCCGACGATACGTTCGGCTATCTGCTTACGATTTACAAGCCCGTTTACAATCATCAGGGGCAATGCGTTTGCTATGCCGGCATAGATTTTTCCGTGGAGCAGATTAACGATTACGGGCGCACGTTTATTGCCAAGGTCGTCGCGTTATTTTCGGGCGCGGTGATTTTTATACTGGCTTTGGGCTTGTCGTTCATTGAGAACAACATTATCCTGCCGGTCAATACCATGGCTTGTTGCGCGGGCAGTTTCGCCTATGACAGCGCGGAGGCGCGTAAGCAGAACATTGAGCGCATTAAGAGCTTGGAGATTCAGACGCACGACGAGATTGAAAATCTTTACTCCGCCTTTTTGAAGACGACCTCCGACAGTATGCAGTACTTTGAAAAATTTAAGCGTGCCAAAATTCAAGTGGCGGTCATGGACGAATTGGCGCACACCGATTCGCTGACGGGCATTAAAAATAAAACCGCATACATTGAGCGCACGGAAAAGCTTGACCGCGACATAGCGGCGGGCGCGGCGAACTTCGCGATAATTATGATTGACGTGAACTGTTTAAAGAAAGTCAACGACACCTACGGGCACGAGCGCGGCAACGAGTACTTGATTAACGCCTGCAAGCTTGCCTGTGACGTTTTCGGCAAGGACAATGTTTATCGCGTGGGCGGCGACGAATTTGTTGTGATTTTGGACGGCGAGGACGTTAAGCATTGCGACGCGGCGGTTTCGCGAATCAAGGCGGAGGTTGAGCGTTTCCGCGCAGATTCGACGCTGGAACCGTGGGAAAAGGTTTCGGCGGCGGTTGGCGTTGCCTATTACGAGGAAGTCATAGACAGCACTGCCGAAGAGGTCTTCAAGCGGGCTGACGCGCAGATGTACCAAAACAAGTTGGCTATGAAGGCGACGCGCAAGGATTGACCCCCCTTTGCCAAAGCGTGGGTACGCGGAACCGGCTGTCTCGGCGGCGGCGCGTCGTGCTGATTTAACTTAATTCGGATTTTGTAGTTTTAATCTACTTTCTTTGCGTGCCCAAATGAGATGCAACGTCACTTTGCTTGCGGAGGATCTGACATCCCTGTCGGCTCCAAATTATACGCGATTGTTTATCGGATAAAGTTTGCAGCTCCAAAAGTGCGCGGCGGTTTCGTTTGACACGGCGGCGGGCGTGATATACAATGCGGCGCGAAAATAAGCTCGTACCCCTCGACGGGAGGAGACGAGACTTGGAGGTTTTCGCCAATGAAAAATGTTAATCGTGCGTCCTTGAGCGACGCGCAAAAGTTCAGCCTGGTCAGGCGCGAGGCGATTTACACGGGGCTTGCGTTGGCGGGGCTGATTATTTTTTGGCTGATAGCGGGCTTCGGCACGGCGTCACTCGACGTTAAGATTTGCCACGTACCGCTGTGGGCTGTGCTCGGTACCGTCGGCGTGTGGCTCGTCGCTATCCTAATCAGCTTTGTGCTCAGCCGTATCCTGTTCAAGGACGTTGACTTGGGAGGCGAAGACGATGGAAGGTAATCTTTTCGCGCTCCGTTCGCTGATTCTGCTGTTGCCGCTGATTGGCTTCATGGCGGTCATGGTCGGCATAAGCATTTACGTTCGACACAGGCAGGCGGGCAAAAATTTCGTAAGCAGTTACTTCGTCGGCAACCGCGAACTCGGCGGCTTCGTCTTGGCTATGACAACCGTCGCCACGTACAGCTCGGTTTCAAGTTTCGTCGGCGGACCGGGTATGGCGTTTCAAGTCGGCTTCGGCTGGATTTATATGGCGGTCGTTCAAGTGACGGCGATTTTCCTCGTGCTGGGCATTTTCGGCAAGCGCGTCGCGCTCCTCGCCCGCAAGCTCAATGCCGTTACCGTCGTCGACATTATCCGCGCCCGTTTCCAATCCGATTTTTTGGCGGCAGTCGCGGCGTTCGTTATAGTTTTATTTTTCTGCGGCACCATGACGGCTCAATTCGTCGGCGGCGCAAAATTATTCGCGGCGGTGACGGGCTACAGCTACGAGGCGGGGCTTATCCTCTTCGGGCTGACGGTCGTTATCTACACGTCAATTGGCGGCTTCCGCGCTGTCGCGTTGACGGATACTTGTTGCGCCGTAATGATGATGATTGGTATCGTCCTGCTGTTGCATTACGTCTTGCAGGCGGGCGGCGGCTTCGATAACATCATGACGCGCCTTGAGACGAACAATCCCGAACTGTTCGAGCCGTTTTCTATGGGCAACATGCCTTGGACGATTTACTTCACGCAATGGCTGTTGGTCGGCATTTGCACTATCGCGTTGCCTCAATCGGTCGTGCGCGGCATAAGCTACAAAAACACGCAGGGACTTCATCAAGCAATGCTGATTGGCACGGTTGTCGTCGGATTCATGAACATCGGGATAAATTTCACGGGCATATTGGCGCACGGCGTCTTGACGGGCACGGCGGCTGATTACGGCGGCGTCGACAATGTTATCCCCACAGCGATTGTTATGGCTATGCCGATTGAACTGGTCGGGCTGGCGATAATCGGACCTTTGGCGGCGTCAATATCGACCATATCGGGCTTGCTTATCGTGGCGTCCAGCGCGATTGTCAAAGACGTTTATCTTCATTGGGCTGAGAAAAACAATCGCTCTGTGACACCTGCGCGGGTCAAGGCGTTGTCAATGGCGACGACGGCTTTAATCGGCGCGGCGGTCTTCGTGATAGCCTTGACGCCGCCGAGCTTGATTTGGCTGATAAACATGTTCGCGTTCGGCGGGCTGGAGACGGCGTTTTTCTGGACTTTGCTCCTCGGACTGTTCTGGAGGCGGGCGAACAAATTGGGCGCGATGCTCTCCATGACGGGCGGGACGATTATATACTGCGCCGCGCAGGCGACGGGCTTTAAAATCCTCAACCTGCACCAAATCACTATAGGCATAACGGTTTCGCTGATTCTGTTCCTTATCGGCTCGTACCTCGGCAAGCGCACCGACGACGAGACTTTGAAAATTTTCTTCCCGTAAAAAATTATCCCCCTCCAAAATCGGAAGGGGATTTTTGTTTCCGCGCAGATTTTATTGTCTTGCCAGAGTGTTGCCGCTTACGACGTAGTTGTTGCCGTTGACGTTAAAGTTCGTGGCGGTGGGCTTATCCAAAATTATCGCGCTGTAGGTGTCCCCGACCTTGAAGACGACGCGCCCCGAGCCGCTGTAATAAGCCGCCGACCATTCGCCGTTAATCTCCAGCATATCGGTATCGTCGAAGCCGAAAATCATATCCTTGCCGTCGCCGTCGTTGTAAATGAAGGTGTCCGCGCCGTCCTGTCCCCAAAGGCTGTCGTTACCTTTGCCGCCAATGAGCGTGTCGTCGCCCGTGTAGCCGTAGAGCTTATCGTTACCCGCGCCGCCGAGGACGTAATCATCTCCGCTGCCGCCGCTGAGATAATCGTTGCCGTTGTCGCCAATGAGCGTGTCGTCGCCTGCGCCGCCGCTTATCGTATCGGAACCCGCGCCGCCCGCCAGCGTGTTATCGAGGGCGTTCCCCGTGATTTGGATCGCCGTCGTGCGCGAGGTCACCTCAGCCGCGATATAACTTGCAGGCAACGTTACCTTGCCGGAGCTGCCGTTCGTCAATTTCAAAGTCCGCGTTATTATCGGCGTAAAGCTTGCCGTCCCCGCCAGAGTGATTTTGCCCGCCCCGACCGTGATAATCCAATCGTCGCCGGTGCCCGCATTTATTGTGACCGCCGAGCCGTCGTTGTCAATGTAATCGGAGCCGTCGCCCGCGTTGATTGTGACGTTGGAGCCGTCGCCCGCGTTGATTGTGACGTTCGAGCCGTAATTGCGAATGGAATCGTCGGCATAATTGCCGTTAATCAGGACGTTGGAGCCGTAATTGTAGACGCCCTCCTCGTCGGAACCGTCAATCGTCGTGTCGGAATCAAAGTTGACGCCCGCCAGGTCGCCGATAAATTCGCCGTTGACATTAGCCGCCTTGGTGTCGTACAGCGTTATCGAGCCTCTGCGCGTGTTCAAAATGAGGTCGTCGCCCGACACCACCGAATCGGTTATCCAATCGTTGTAAAGCCTTATCGTACTCGTGAGGTTTTAGTTGTAAACGGTATCGTCGCCGTCGCCAAAGCTGTATGCAATTTTTGTACCTCTGACGGTATTGCTCAAAGAAATTTCGTCGTCGCCTCTGCCGCCAAAGACGGTCGAATCGGTGCCGCCGTTATAAATGTAATCGTCACCGTTGCCGCCATAGGCATAAGAATTTGCTCCGCTGTTGCTGATGGTATCGTCGCCGCTGTCGCCGTAGACATAAGAATTTGCTCCGCTGTTGCTGATGGTATCGTCGCCGCTGTCGCCGTAGACATAAGAATTTGCTCCGCTGTTGACAATGGAATCGTCACCTGAGCCGCTGTCGATTGTGGCAAAAGCACCGTTGCTGTTGGAAATGTAATCGTCGCCGTTGCCGCCGTAAACCTGCGCGGAGTCGCCGTAGTTGGAAATGGTGTCGTCACCTGAGCCGCTGTCGACGTAGGAATTTGCGCTTCTCCAATTATCGATTGAATCGTTGCCGCTGCCGGCGTAGACGTGGGAATTTGCGCTGTACCAATTATCGATTGAATCGTCGCCGCTGCCGGCGTAGATATATGAATAATCGCTGCTGTTGTAAATGGAATCGTCGCCCGCGCCCAGCTCAATGTAGGCATTTTCGCCTTGAGTATAAACTTCGTCGTCGCCCTTGCCCGCGTCGATTGAAACGTTATCGGCTTCATTGGTAATTTCGTCATCGCCCTTGCCGCCGTCGAGCGTCGAGTAGTCGCCGCTGTTGGTTATGGTATCCGCCGCCGCCGTCCCCGTGACGAAAGCTCCTTCGATTGTGTTGTTGAACTCTGCCATAAGAATCTGCTCCTCATAAAATGTTTTGTCGCGGGGATTATAATAATTGATTTTTTTGTGTCAATTTGGCGACGCAAAAAATCCCGCCGGGCTTTCCGACGGGATTAAGAGTTTCCGCGCAGATTTTACTTTTTGGCAAGCGTGGTGCCGCTGATTTGGTAGAGTTCGCCGTTGACGTTAAAGTTCGTGGCGGTGAAGTCCTTAAGGGTTATCGCGCCCGCCGTCGAGCCGACCTTGAAGGCGAGCACATTGGTTTTGGCGGTGTAAGTCGCGGTAAAGTCGCCCGTGATTTGAAGCATATCGGTATCGTCGAAGCCGAAAATCATATCCTTGCCGTCGCCGTCCGCGTAGAGGAAAGTATCGGCTCCCGCGTTACCCCACAGCGCGTCGTTACCTTTGCCGCCGATCAACATATCATTGCCCGCGCCGCCGCTTAGCGTATCGTTCTTGACAGTACCGACGATTGAGTTCGCCGCGTCACCGCCCGAAAGATTGACCGCCTTACTTGCAAGCGTGGCGTCTATGATTTGAGCGTCAAGTGTCGTGGTGCCCTTCGCGCTGAAACTTACCGGTAAGGTCGCCGTCGTCTTGGTCGGGTTGTAGAATACGCCGCTTGAAAAGACTTTTTCGCCGCCCTCGTCAACGATTGTAACCTCGGCGGTATTTTTGACGGTAACGGAATTTCTTCCGACCTTGAGCACGGTGTTGCCTTTCTTGTCAACTGCGGCGTCGGTAATCGTCGCGCTGACCAGGCTTACCTTATCGCCCGCGCCGTTGCCGCCCACGAACACATTTGCCTTAGTGTTGCCCGTAATCGCCACGCCGTCGGTAAGCGAGCCGTCTATCGTCACGAGCTTTGAATCGGCGGAGAAGGCTTTGGTTGCGGCGTTGAGCGTTATTGCCGTCTCTGCCGCGTTCAAAATGCCGTCCGTGCCGTAAATGTTGACGGTAGACTTTTTGCCGTCGGCGAAGGCGATTTTCTTGCCCGCCGCCGTAAATGAAGATGTCATTTACTTTGCCGCCGTGTATGGTTTCGTTCTTCGCGTTGCCGAAGATTTTTACAGCCGCCTTGACGGTTGCGGCGTCGACATTGGTAAAGCCTGCGGCGTCGAGGGAGCCTTTGAATGAACTTGTGAGCGTGACGCTTTCGCTCAAGACAATGCGGTCGTTGAAGTAAGTTTTGGTCGTCGCGCCGTTGCCGTCCGTGAAGGTGATTTGTTTGCCGTCAGTCAGCGGATTTTCGTCGTCAAGTTTCTTGAGCGTGAGAGTATTCTTGCCGACGGTTACAACCGCGTCGCCGTTTTTGCTAATGGAGACATTCGCCGCGCCGTCGACGGAGATTTTATCCTTGCCTGTCGTGTAATCGGTAATGACATCTTTGCCGCCCGTCATGATGAAAGTATCGTCCCCTGCGCCGCCGAAAACTGAGGTATTTGAGCCGTTGCCCTCGTAGGCGTAATTGTGTATGGAATCGTCGCCTTCGCCGCCGTTGATTGTAATAAATTTATCTTCGTTGTAAATATGGTCATTACCTGCGTCGCCGAATATGGTTGACTTGCCGCCATCAATCGTATAAGGAACCCGGTCACCGCTAAAGAGAGAGTTCATGTAAGAAGAGTAATTTGCAATAGAATCATTGCCGTCTCCACCGCTTATATATGCCCGGTAAGCGTTGTTTTCAATGGTATCGTTGCCACCAAGAGCGGATATCGTTTGGTCGTAAGGAAGAACGAAGAATTCGAGACGACTTATTTCTACACCGTCTTTTTTTACGACTGTTATATCAATGTATGGTGCGTTTACAATATGATTGTCGCCCGCGTCACCAAGCTTTTCACCGGGAGTATACACCGTATAAACAGTGTCTCCACGAGCACTTTAATAGGATTTGCCATTATAAATCACTCCTTCCTTGAAATCAAAACCTCCTGTAAAGAACGCTTTCGCCATAGAATCCGCTCCTTCCGATAAAAACCAAATCAATCCGAGCTTTACAATTTATAGTATATCCCCCCTTCCATGCGCAATTGCAAAAAAAAATTCCCGCCATATTGACGGGCAACTTTTGAAAAATTGACAAACAGCAGACGCGCCGTGCATTACTGATTGCGCCGCAAAAAAAACCGCTCGACGAATCGAACGGTTAATTTTTTTACACGGCGTATATCGCTCTGATGAAGTTGCCGCGTCAGAGTGCGCAGAGACACGAGCAGAATCGCGATTTGCAAGTAAGTCAACGCGTTCGCGAAACTTTGATTCAAATCGGGAAACGGTTGCGAATAACTTCCTTTTCCCCGGCCTTCGCCGCAATTTCGTCCTGCTCCATCTCGTAACGTTCAATGGTCGCAACGTAGCTTTGTTTGAGTTAGCTGAGCTTATCGGGGGCGGTATTGGCGGGCGGGTCAATCTCAAGCATGGTAAGTTGCCCTTCGTAAATCGACTTTTTGATACCCTTGGCTTGATAATGATTTCAATCGTCGGAGGCTTGGCTTTGAGCGAGGATACCCTTGCTTGTGTTGTTTAGTGAATTCTTGAGTCTTGGTTTCGTCAATCTCGATATTCTTAGCCAAAAATATTCCTCCTTAGGGCGGCGCATTTGCGTGACGCATTTTCTTTGCTACTTTGGGTGAGCAAAAGAAAGTAGGACACAGCCAAAGAGATTCTTATAAGTCTTTCTTGCGCGTCGGGAAGAAAGACTTACTGCACGTCGACGTTGGTGGTAATTTCGCCGTTGGTAACCGTGAACAGGATAAAGTTCGACAAGGCACTGTCCTCGGTGGGCGTCATGAACTCGAAGCTGTAAGCGTAGTTGCCGTCGCCGAGCGGCTCGTCCTTAATCTGCGGGTCGTCGCCAATCGTGAACGTGTCAACTTCAACCTGCGTAAAATCCTCGTCTTCGCCCGAAATGCTCATGCCGTAATGGAGCGTCGTAATTTCGTCGCCCGCACGAAGCTTAATCAGTTCGCGATTGCTCATGCCGTGTTCGTCCAAACCCTGCCTCGCGCCAAGGATATAGTAACGCTCCTCGGCGTAGACGTAGGCAACCTGCAAATTGCACTCGACGCCGTTAAGCTTAATCGGTATCGAATACAAGTTGTAGCCGTCATTTTCCGCCGTGATCTCTACGTAAACGGGGTGCCCGTCAAGCATTGGCCAAACGGCGCGGAAATTGTCGGTGAAAGTGCCCGCGTCCCAATCGGCGTTGACATCGGCGTCGGAGCCAAGGTAAAGGATAATGTCCTCGTCGGCGTCAATGTAGGCAAGCTGGCAGTGCACGCTCGACAACAAATCCATTTGCTCCGCGCCAAGCTGAACGAAAGCATTGCCGTTATCGTCCATTTGAACGGGGAAGTCCTCCAGCTGAGAAATTTCAAACAAATCTTGCCGCTGTTCGGGCGGAGTGGTCGGCGCGGGCGTGACCAAAGTATCACCGTCCAAAAGCGGGATAACGTCCGCCGGCATCTCGCCGTAAATCAGATAGTAGTAAAGGATTTTCTGCGGAACGGGAGCCGCCTCTTGATTCAGATAGCTGACAAGGCTCGCCTCGTCGCCGCTGTAGCTGTAGAAACTGGAAATGCCGCCGCCGCGATTGCGATACGTCCCGTTGACTTTGTAGACAACCGCGTCGTCAACCGCTTTGATGAGCTTGTCGGCGTTTTCGGGCAGAATATTTTTGGTGGTGTTCGCCAAATCGACGAGGTCAACCATGTTGGTGTAGCCGGTTCTGCGCGTGTTGCCGCCGTAGTTTTCAGCCTGCGCGGCTCCGCGTCCGAAGTGGGAAAAGAATTGGCGCGGACTCTTGTAAGCCGCCCGCAAAGCCTCAAGCCCGAAAGCCTCATAGGAGTGGCGGAGCATGGGCAACTTAGCCAAATCGATAACGGAAAGCGTCGCGGTCTTGCCGAGGTTATATTGATTGCAAGCGTCCATGTAGGTATCGCAAATGGTTTGACCGAGTTTCGCGCCGCCCATAGCGGGATTGGCAACCAGACCGCCGACCCAGCCCGTGTAGTTCCAACCGATACCCGGCTCGACCTCCTCGGAGGCGGTCACGTAGCGCGTTATGCCGTCAAGCGTGTTTACAGTGTCGTAAGTCGCCATGAGGCACGCGTCGAAGCCGATAAGCTCAAAGGGCGGATTGTCGGCATTCGGTTCGTAAACCGCCGTAAAAGCCTCGCGCAGGGCGTTCAAGCTCAAAAAGTGATTAGTGCGCTCGTCGAGGCAAACGCCGACCGCCGAGCCGCCGCCATGATCCCAAAATACAAAAACTCTGTGGTCAGCCGCCATGTCCTTGCCGTAGCGCACAAAGTCAGCCAAAGTCGCCGCGTCGCCCATATCGGCGTCGGGCAAAGTGGCAAGGCGTTGAAGCCCCGTGTCGTCGTAAAGATAACGCTCAACCGCATTGCTCGGTACAACGTTGTTATGCCATTGCTCCGCGCCGCCCGTCTGAATCAGAAACTTGACATTGGCGGGCAGCTTGACGTTCAAAAGCTCCTGAATATCCGCCGAAGCCGCGCCCGACTTCGACTCCAAATCCGTGCCGCAAATGTACCACTGCACCAGCCACGTATCGCCGGCGTTGTAGTTGTCCTCGAAGGTCGCCGCCTTGCGCGTAACCTGATTGGGCTTGCCGTCGTCCTCAATCGCCGCGTCCGTACAGCCCGTCGCCGCCCAGCTTGCCGACAAAAAAATCGTCAGCAGGAAAAACCTCCAAACCGTCCGTCGAAACCTTTCCATATCCTCCACTCCTTTTAAAAAAATACCGCAGAATTTGCGGCGAAAATTTTTATTGCCCCGTGAGGAAATCGATTAGGGCTTTGCCCTCGGCGGGTGCCCAATGCGTCTTGCCGCCGACCGTCACCGTGTCGCAAGGTACCGCGAACGTCTTTTCCGCTTGGAAAGTCATATTCTCGACGTACTTGCCGAAAGCCGAAGCCGCCAACGCTTGAACTTCGGGATTGGCTTTAAGTTGCTCGTCGGTCGCGCCGTCGGCTTTGAGTTGCCCGACCATGCCCAGCAACGCCATTAAGTCATCGTTGCCGACAGCCGCCTTAGCCGTGCCCGCGTAGTCAATCGGCGTGGTGGTCAGCTCGACAATCGGGCGGTCGCCGTCGCTTTTAAGCTTAGCCTTGAACGTTACCGCGCCCTTTAGCTTGTCGAAAAAAATCGTCGTGAGCTGTTGAGCGGTCGCGTCGCCAAGCGGGACGATATTCGTCATTGATTCGATAAAGCCGTTGACGGCGGCAAGGCGAATGCTTTTGGCGTATTCGTCGCCGAAGCCCGCCGCCGCCGCGTTGGGACTGTCGCCCGTCATGACGGTTTCGGCATAGGCAAGTATCGCCTTATCGGGGCTGCCGTCAACTTTATCCGAGCCGCAACCCGCAATCAGCAACGCCAACGCCGCGCAGAGTATTATTTTCCTTAACACAAAATTTCAACCTCCATTCGCACGCATTATATCAAAAAATCCTCGCGGCGCAACGAAATTTCCCTCGACAAAAAATCCCGTCGAGGTTTTTCGACAGGATAAAAAGTTTTATCGTGAGGTCTTTGCTTTCCACTTGCCGCCTTCCATGTAAAAGCTGAAGTCTCTCGAGCTCTCAAAGTCTCCGAACTCATTTTGAAAGATGAAGAAGCCAATGTAAGCTTTGAAAACATCGCCCGTTAGGATTTTATTTTTGATTTTGGGATGCTTGCTCAAGACTATTTCCGTAGGCAACGCAATTTCCCGCTCGCAATCGCCGAAACTGAATTCTTGGGGTAAATCTTTTGGCAAAGGATAAATTGAGTAAATCGGTTTTACCCTGTCGCCCTTTTTGAGTCCGACGATTGAGTTATCGGGGAGGCTGTCATTGCCGGAAGTTTTCACCGCACCTATTATGCTGTAAATGCCGTCCTCGTCGCGTTCCGTTGCGTCAAAGAAATTGTCCGTGTAAAGTCCTTCGCCCTCGAACAAAAACAATTCGCCGTTAAAGCTTACCTCAAATTTGCGCTCCGCCCAATTCTCAACCAACCGGTCATCGGCAATGCCCATTGAAGCCATAACAAGCTTGTCGTCTATTTTGAAATCCAACGTCGCCAACAATATCACGTGAACGTTGTAGACCGAATTCAGTTGTTCTTCCGTGAGCCGGACGAAAGCTCGTTGCGTTTCCTCGTCGAAGTCGGTTTCCAATCCGCCCAAGGATTCAAATGCGGGCGTCTTCTTACCGTCCTTTTTATCGGGCTTATCACTCGCCAAGGTATTGTAGTTGTTGAGGCTGTAAGGGTAATAAACCGAAAGCCCGCCGCCGCGATTGCGATATTTGCCGCGAACGTTGCTGATAACGGCTCCGCTTTGCAAACCGTCAAGCGCACATATCAAATCGTTCGACGCGTCCGACAGGGCGGGAATAAATCTCCTTGACTGTATGGCTAAGTCTTTCAAATCAACCATGTAACTACCTATCGGACTGTAACTTTCCGCCTTCCACGCCGCTCGCCCGAAGCTTGAAAAGAACGCTCGCGGATTATTTTCGGGGGCGTTGATGTAATCAAGAGTCGCTTGGCAAAAATTATTGTAAGCCGTCTCAAGCTGTCCATCTTGCTGAGGTCAATGACGGACATCGTCAAAATACTTTCCCCGTATAATCAAACATGACTCTGCTGATTATGACTTCCTGAGAGGCGACCATATACCCGGCAAACTTTTTGAGGACGATTAACGTTTCCTAAGTGGACATGAGGCACGCGTCGAAGCCAATCAGCTCAAACGGAGGCTCGTCGACAGACGGATAAACTTCGGCAAATGTTTTGTGAATCTCGCTCAAACTAAGCAAATCGCTTTTGCAGACTTTGTCTGAACAGACGCCGCCCAAACTGCCGCTGCCGTGATCCCAGAAGACAAAGACCCTGTGAACGTTCCCATCGGGATAAAGCTCGCGTTCAAGATTCTGCCCAGCCTTTAAAAAATCTTTCAGCGTTTCAGGCGCGCCCATATTGATATGCGGGTCAATGGTGCCGTCTTCGGGATAATCGACGACTTTAAGGTCTTGCAAGCCGTTTCCGTCGTAGAGGTAGCGTCCCATCTTATTGCCCTTAAATTTGTCGTGATGCCAATCTGTTGCACCACCTACTTGGATGAGTACTTTCACATTACCGGGCAAATTCTTGCGGCGTTCCAATTCCTAAATATTTCTTGTCGCGTTGCCACCGTGCCCCGTCTCAATGTCGCTTCCGCACACGTACCAATAGACGAGCCAATTATCGTCGAGATTGCCTGTATCCGTAGGTGTGTCGGGTTGCGGCGCGGGCGGTTCGGAAACGACTTGCCGATAAATTTTTTCGGAGCACCTGCCACCGTCGCCGATAGTATCGGGAGCACGTTCCGAAGCGTTGCCAATTACTAAACAAAATATCGCCGATAATAGTTGTTTTTTTGTCAATTATACCACGCAGATTTTTCAATGCACAATGACTCAATCCGTCGTCAGCGGGTCGATGTCGATTATAACGTCGTCGCGCCGGTGTAAGTAGTGCGCCCGTATGAATGCCCGCGCCGCCGCCAAGTCCGCCGATTTTATCAGCAACACGAATCGGAAGACTCCGCGCAGATTCGCTATCGCCGCCGGTATCGGTCCGAAGACTTCTTGCCGCGCAGATTTGTCGACCTCGGCTCGGAACGCCGCCCGAATTTCCTTGGCGAACGCTTTTGCCTTAGCCGCGTCCGCGTTCGTGAATATCAGCTTAATCAATCGGCAGAACGGCGGGAAGAATACCTCCTCGCGTTGAGGCAACTCGTGCGCCGCAAATCGCTCGTAGTCCTGTGCACAACCGAATCGGATAGCCGCCGCGTCGCAGTTGTACGCCTGCACGATGACTTTACCCGGCAAATCGGCGCGACCTGCCCGACCCGCCGCCTGCGTTATCAGCTCAAAGCACGTCTCAGCCGCCCGAAAGTTTGAAAAGCTCAAAGCCGCGTCCGCACTCAAGACGCCGACCGCCGTCACGCCGCTGATGTCGTGACCTTTGGCAACCATTTGCGTCCCGAATAAAATATCGTACTCGTGCGCCGCGAACGCGTCCAGAATTTTTTTGTGACCGAACTTGCCGCCCGTGGAGTCCCTGTCCATGCGCAAAATCCTCGCGTTCGGCAAGGCGGCTTTCAACGCACGCTCCAACTTTTCCGTGCCCGTGCCCAAAAATTTTATGTGCTTACTGCCGCAAGCTGGGCAAACTTCGGGCGGCTCCAACTCGACCTCGCAACGATGACAATGCAACTTCCCGTCCGCGTGATACGTCATGGGCAAGCCGCAATCGGGGCAAGTGCTAACCGCGCCGCAAGCCCGACACATCACCACCGTCGACCAGCCGCGCCGATTCAAAAGCAATATCGCCTGTTGATTCGCCGCCAAAGTTTTCCTAAGCAACTCGACCAACGCGCCGCTCAATACAGAACGGTTGCCCGCCCGAAGCTCGCCGCGCATGTCCACGCATTTAACCGCGGGCAACGGATTATCCGACACCCGACGCGGCATTTTCAATAAGGTAAGCTCGCCGCGTTGCGCCCGATAAAAATTCTCCAAGCTCGGCGTCGCGGAGCCGAAAATTATCGCCGCCCCGTGAAATTTTGCAAACTCCTCGGCGACCGTGCGGGCATGATAACGCGGCGGATTATTTTCCTGCTTATAGGAGGTGTCCTGCTCCTCGTCGACGACGATTAAGCCCACGTTGTCAATCGGCGTGAACAGCGCAGACCGCGCCCCAATCACAATGCCGACTTTGCCGTCGCGTATCCTGTGGAAGGCGTCGCTCCGTTCGGCAATGCTCAGCCGACTGTGTATGACCGCCACGTCCGAAAAATGCGCCTTGAAGTTCATCACCGCTTGACCCGTCAGCGCGATTTCCGGCACCAAGATTATCACGCGCCGCCCCAGTTGCCGCGTTACCTTCGTCAGTTCAATGTAGACTTGCGTCTTGCCCGAACCCGTCACGCCGTGCAGGAGGAAGCCTTGAAATTGCCGCGCCGCCAATGCCGCCTCGACCGCCTCGACCGCCGCGTTTTGCTCTGCCGTCAACTCAAATCTGCGCGGAGCCGTTTTCATTCCCGCATAGCTGTCGCGCAAGACCCGCCGCCTTTCCGTAACGATATAGCCCGCCCTGATTAACTTTCTTGTTGTGTCCAAAGTGATTTTCTGCTCGGCAAGCTCCGACGTCCGCAATTCGCCGCGCTCTTTAAGCAGTTGCAACAGTTTAATTTGCGCGGAAGCATTTTTGAAATCCGTCGCGTCGAATTCTTTGGCTAATCGCAAGACGCGTTCAAATCGTGCGGAGATTTTTTTACCGCGCCGCCCCGGCATGAACAGTCCCATGGTTCGCGACAGTGGGCACAAATAAAAATCCGCCAGCCAACGCGCCGCGCTCATCATTTTGGGCGTAAACCACGGCTCGTCGTCGATTGCCTCCGCTATGTCTTTGAGCTTGAACTCAAACGTCGTCGCCTCGTTGACCTCGCGCACCGCCATTACAAATCCGTCGACATTGCGATTGCTGAACGGCACTGTCACGCGCCAACCCGCCGTTAAAAAATTTAAGCCGTCGGGCACCCGATACGTAAAATTTTGCGTGATAGCGTTCGCCGTGACGTTCACGCAGACCTCAGCGATTTTCATCTAAAGCCTCCAAATAAGCCGCAATTGCCGCCACGAACTCGACCGCGTGCTGATATTGTTCTTCCGCCTCTTCACGCGACACGACAACAAAATCGCCATAGTCACTGTATTGCCTCGCCGTAAAAGCCTTGCCGATATAATCGGAGTATTTCACCTCGAACAAGCCCGTCTTGACATATTCGCGGCGAAAATAACTGACAACCGCCGAATGCTTTTTAAAATCTGTCGGTATCTCCGCCAAAAGAGCACGAACGGCATTGAACATCGCATAATAGGAATTCGTAACCGATATTCTAAAGCGACCGTCCGCAATCATTGTCGCGGCTACTTCCACTCGCTCGGTGGCAAGCTCCAATCTGTATTTTGCCAAATCAGTCAAGGCGTTTGCCCTCCTTGAAAATATTTCCGTAATAGCCGACCTCGTTCTTGTACTCCTCGAAAATCTTTGAACTGATAACCATCGGCGAAGACACAACGTCCAGCTCCAAGTCCATTTGATTTGTATAATGCCAAACTTGCTTACGCTTTTCGTAAGAATTTGACAGGTCGTCCTTTACTATCGCTGCAAAATCTATATCCGACTCTTCGTCGTAGTCGCCGCGGGCATACGAACCGTAAAGATAAATCGCCTCTATGTCGTCGCCGTAAGCCCTGCGATAAGCCGCCACCACCCGTCGGCAAATTTCCTCCATGTGCGGCATTGCGTCCATTCAAGTCATCTCCGTTCTGTCAATTAGTAGCTGGTAGCTGGCAACTAGCCGCTAATAACTAGCTACTGCATCTCCTTAACGTGTGTTTCGATAAAGTCAATCTCCGCCGCGTCCAGCCCGTACTTGCGATAAAGTTGCGCGTCTGCGTCGCCGCGCCAATCTATGTCTGAGGCAGGCGTAAAATCTTGGAGCGGCACCTTTGCCCACGCTTGCGGCGGATTGTGCTGTGTGACCTTCAGGATGCCCAGCATTGCCCGACAGAACTTGCTTTTGACATAAGCCAGGCAAGCCTCCGCCTCTGTCGCCGTATCAAACGCCCCGATAACCGTAAAGGTCGCCGTGTTACCGACAAGCGGCTCACCGAGGGCGGGCTTGCTGATTATCCGTGCAGGTTCCTCGCCCAACTTACCCGACGCGCCGTTTGCTTGCGATACGAAAACTTTATGCTTGTCCAACGTCTCGTGACTCGTCACAGCGTCGCGGCGAATCCATTTGTAAGCCCGCTGATTCTTCAGCAAGCCGAAAATTTGAATGTAATCGTTGCCGTCGTCGGGCGCGGCGTCGAAGAAGCAATCGCTCATCTTCTCGAAAGCATTGGTTTCGACGAAAGAATTATCCTTGACGAAACGATAAATCGCTCGCGGATAAATAATCTCGTTGAGCGGGCGGAAATTCGGATTGTCGACGCAAACTTTATCGTGAATTGTCTTAAGTTCGTCGAACGGAATGAACGTGCCGACAGCTCCGAAGTCCTTAGTCTCGTCGCGCAAAGTGATAGCCACGCCGCCCTTGATGTCGACGCTCTTAAAATATTTTTTGGCAGGTGCACAATCCAAAACCTTAAGGTGCGGGTCGCTCAGCATACGGCGATTGAAATCTTTGGGCGTCTTGCCGGCGTCAAAGAGAAACCGCGCAGGCGTTATCAGCTCAACGGTTTTGCCGACCTTTTGAGCCGCCTCCATGATGATATTGTAAACGGGAGTGTCGGAAGTGTCTTTCGTCTCCTCGTTATAGGGCGGGTTGCCGATAACAAAATCGAATTTCTTCATGGTGTTACCTCCGAAAGTAAATTTTCCGGCGTCGCGCCAATCGATGATGGTCGGGGCAAAAAAGCCGTTATCCTGCGTGCCGTCGAGCTGAAAGAAATTCCACGCGATAATCTCGGCAAGCTCCGCCAAATCGTTTTCGGAAAGGTCGGCTAAATCGGCGGCGGTGAGCAGGACGTTGGCGCGGGCGATAAGCAAGCTGTCGCCCTGAAGTTCGTAGCCGTAAACACTTTGGACGGCGCGTTTAACGTCGGCGGTGGTGCGGAGCTTTTTATCCAAGACACCTGCGCGGTTGTCGCGTGGAATATCTTCGCCCGATTCGGCGTCGCAGCGGTTGGTGATAAACGGAGCCTCGCCGCAAGCAATTTCAAGCCAGCGCGAATCGATTTGGTTATCGTCGAGGGCGTCAACCATAAACTTAACGACGCGGCTCGGCGTGAAGACTTCGGCATTGGTGCGCGTGCGGGTGAGCTTATCGGCGTCGGATTTGAGGGCGCGGGGCTTGACGGCGGGCAGGAGCTTCTTGGTCAGTTGCTTGCCGTTGAACAGGATATTGCCGCCGGTGTTCATGTCGCGCAGGAGGATTTCAATCACGTCACGGAGCGGCGATTTGTCGAAGTGAATCATAATTTTTCCTCGAAAGTTTTTTGCGTCATTGTAAGGGAAATTTTTTGCGCAGGCAAGAATTTATGCTATAATCGCGGCGAAAGGAGCCGATGACGCATGAAAGACATTCTGGACGTTCACATACACACGACGGCGAGCGGGCACGCCTACAGCACGATAGGCGAGTGCATAGCGGCGGGCAAGGCTAAGGGTTTGGAGCTTGTCGGTTTCGCCGAACATACTCCTAAGATGCCCGGGGCTACGCACGATTTTTGGTTTCTGAACTTTAAAGTTGTGCGCCGCGTTCAAGACGGCATTAAGGTTGCCATGGGCGCGGAGCTGAACATAATCGATTATTCGGGCAGCACCGACCTCCCCGCGCAGATTCTCAAGCGCATAGACTACGCGATAGCCAGCCTGCACAATCCCTGCATTGACCCCGGCAGTTTGGAGGAGAATACGGCGGCTCTAATCGGAGCCATGCGCAATCCGCACGTCGTGATAATCGGGCACCCCGACAATCCGCATTACCCCGTTGACTTCGACAGGGTTGCCCGCGCCGCCGCAGATAATCACGTCCTGCTTGAGATTAACAACAGCTCGTATTATTCGGGCGGACACCGCGACGGTTCGCAACAGACGGCTAAGCAGATGTTGGCGGCGTGCAAGCGATACGGAGTAGCGGTTATCATGGGTTCCGATGCGCACGTCGAGCAGGATGTCGGCAATCACGAGCTGTCGCAAAAAGTTTTGGCTGATAACGACTTCCCCGCCGAGTTGGTTATAAATTCGAGCGCGGAGAAATTCTTTGAGTATGTGGCTTATCGCAAATCATTGGCACCGAAGGGAGCTTGATAACTTGTTGGTTCACGAAATCATAAACAACGGGCGCGACGCGGATATTGCCGTCGTCGACGAGGGGCGCACCATAACCTACGCCGCGCTCAAGCAGGGCATAAGGAATTATCGCAATCATCTTTACGAGCTGGGCATACGTCAAGGCGACCGCGTAGGGATTTTTTCACGCAACAGCGCGGAGTTCGTTTATACCTACTTTGCGACGACTTCATTGGGCGCGATTAACGTCCCGATAAATTTCCAGCTTAGTCCTCGCGAAACGGCTTATATCTTGCAAAACGCGGGCGTCGAACATTTGCTGACCTACGAGCCGCTGACCTTCGACGAGCCGCTTAACGTCACGCAACACGACATTGCCGCGTTCGGCGATAAAATCTGCGCGGAGGCTCCCGCATTGCCCGCCGACTTCAGCGATAACAATCCCTGCGTCATAATCTACACGTCGGGCACCACCGGCAACCCGAAGGGCGCGATTCTGTCGCACAAAAACCTCGTGCACAATACGCGCCAATGCGAAATTTTCAAATGTCACAGCCGTTGCAAATCCCTTTGCGTCTTGCCGATGTATCACTGCTTCGGCTGGACGTGCACCGTCCTCAACACGTTTTACAGGGGCGCGGCACTGCACGTTATGCGCGTCTTCAAGCCCAAGGATATGATTGACATGGTGCGCGAACAGCAAATCACCGACATAATCGCGGTACCGTCGATATTCAAGCTGGTAACGGGGCTTGCCAAACCCGAAGACTTCAAGTCTGTGCGCTTCTTCATGAGCGGCGGGACAACCTTGCCCGATAAGATCGTCGACGAGTTCAAGGCAAAGTTCGGGCGTCCGATAGCTGAGGGTTACGGCTTATCGGAGGCGTCGCCCTGCGTCTTTTTGACTACGCACGGCGAGGAGCGGCAAGGTTCGTGCGGCAAAAAGCTTTGGGGCGAAGAAATTCGATTGGTCGACGAGAACGGGCGCGACGTTCCTCAAGGCGAGGTCGGCGAGGTTTTGGTACGCGGCGGGCAAGTCATGTTGGGCTATTGGAAAAATCCGCAGGCGACGGCTGAGGCTCTGGACGCGGACGGTTGGCTCCATACCGGCGACGTGGGCAAGGTCGACGCCGACGGCTACTATTACCTCGTCAACCGGATTAAGGAAATGATTATCAGCATGGGCGAGAACATTTATCCCCGCGAGGTCGAGGAGGTCGTCTATCAATTCGCCGGCATTAAGGACGCGGCAGTTATCGGCGTGGATGACAAATTGCGCGGGCAAGTGGGCGCGTGTTTCTTCGAGGTTCAAGACGGCGCAAAGGTCGACGTTCGCGAACTTAAAAAGTTCCTGCAGAAAAATTTGGCGTTGTACAAGGTGCCGCGTGAATTCAAGCAGATAGCCGAGATGCCGCGCACTTCGACGGGCAAAATCGCCAAGCGCAAGATTCTTGAGGACTATCTGGCGTCTAAGGAGGCTTAAGCATGAAACAATTTTTAATGGCGTTGGCGGTGTTGCTCGTGTTTACCGCGCAGGTTGAGGCGGCGGCGTTCACGCACGAACAGCTTGACAAGGTGCTTGCCTATATCGAACAGAATCCCGCCGCGTCGTCGAAAAATGCCGCGACGCTCAAGCTTGACATTGCAACCTTGCAGAACAACTTCAACGCCGTGATGGAGTCCGTTTTCGCCGAAGCCAAATTCGACAGCGACGAAGAGCGCGAGGTCATGGAAAAACTTTTCCTCATAAAGGATTACAAAATCTTTGAGGCTGACGAGGGGAAAATTTTCCTGAACGGATTCGGAGACAGCGCGGCGATTTTCGGCGTGACGGGCAAAGACGACGACCGCTTTAAAGTTCTGACTTGCGTTTACACGACGCCCGAAAATCAAACCGATATGACGTTCTCCTCGCTGATACTCGGCTCGTTCATGACGACGGTATTGCCCGCCGTTGAGCCGGAAGCCTTTTTGCGTGAGCTGGCGGCGTCGAAGTCGGGGCAATTGACACGCGACGGCATAACGTTTTCGCTTGCCAAGCAAGACGGCTTAATATTGTTGACGGCGATTGAGGAGGGCGCACAGTGAGGCAGGTTATTGCGGCGTTGGCGTGCGTGCTGATTCTGAGCGTCGGCAACGTGACGGCGGCGGCTAAAATCACGGACGCGCAACTTGACAAGATTTTTACGGACATTGCGCAAGTCGACAGCGCGGGCGAACTCTACCTTGACGCCGCTGCCTTCCAAGACCGCTTTAATTGGCTTATCGGACCGATTATCCAAGACGGCATGAGGATTGACGACGCGTCGGCTATGGAATATTTTTTCACGATTAAGGGCTTCGACGTTGCGGAAGTTGCGGGCGGCAAGATTTACTCGAACGTCTTCGGCTATACGGGCGTAGCGTTCGCGGGCTTGAGCGCGGCGGACGACGACGACTTTACGGTTATGAGCCTGTACTACGTGACGCCCGAAAATACCGACGAGGCAGTTTTCACGAGTTGGCTGGTTAAGGCGTTCGTGGGCAGCATTACGCCCGATGTTGATTCGCGAGCCTTGATGATTGAGCTGACGGCGGACGGTTCGTCGGGCAATGCGGTTAAGGACGGCGTGAAATTCTCCGTTGCGGCGGACGGCAACTTGAACGTGTTGACGGCGCGGAAAGCTGATTGAAATTAAAAAGAGCCGTCATGGATGACGGCTCCGACCGCCGGCGCATTTGCGTGATGCAAATACCGTCGGCGTCATTACTTGAAATTGTCAGACGGTACGGGTAGCGAACCTTACGCCCCCGCGAGGTGCCCTTTTCTTTGTTACTTTCTTTTGGGCAAGCAAAAGAAAGTTTTTCTGTTATAAAAATAAATTTTAGTCGAATCGAAGGGAAAAGCCGCCGTCACGAAAAATTTTCCGCGAAACCACGCTTTATAAAAAGGGGGCGTCTTAATTGGCAACGATTTGGCTGAACTTGTCGCCGTAGGCAAGCGCAAATTACGCCCGATGTTGATTCGCGAGCCTTGATGATCGAGCTGACGGCGGAAGGTTCATCGGGAAATGCGGTTAAGGACGGCGTGAAATTTTCCATTGCGGCGGACGGCAACTTGAACGTGTTGACGGCGCGGAAAGCTGATTGAAATTAAAAAACCCCCTTCCGATTTGGAGGGGGACTTTTCAGTTCGCAACGATTTGGCTGAACTTGTCGCCGTAGGCAAGCGCAAGATTCGCCCGCAAATTCGCGAAGTAGTTCAGATTGTCATCGTCGGTTATGAATTTCTCGGCGGCGTTGCGAGCTTGCAACAAAATTTCAACGTCGCGGAACACGTTCGCTATCTTCAAGTCGGGCAAGCCGTGTTGAGCCTCCCCGAAGAATTGACCGGGACCGCGCAGTTTCAAATCCTCCTCCGCCAACTTGAAGCCGTCACTCGTCGTCTCCATGGTCTCCAGCCGCGCCTTAGATATTTCAGCCTTGCTGTCGGAAATCAGTATGCAATAAGACTTAGCCGCGCCGCGCCCGACACGTCCGCGCAGTTGGTGCAGTTGCGCAAGCCCGAATCGCTCGGCGTGCTCCACGACCATAACGCTTGCATTCGGCACGTCCACGCCGACCTCGATAACCGTCGTCGACACCAACAGTTTCGTTTCGCCGTCGCGAAATTTTTCCATAATCGCATCCTTTTCGGCGGGTTTCATGCGTCCGTGGAGGAGTGCGCAAGGTACGTCGCGGAAAATCCCGCCGCTCAACATCTCGAAAATTTCCTCGGCGGATTCAATGTCGGCAAGCTGCTCCGATTCGCTCCGTTCTATCAGCGGGCACACCACGTAGGCTTGTCGCCCCGCCGTTATCTCTGCGCGGACAAGCTCGTAAACCTTTTTCCGCCCGCGCAGGCTCTTGACCAGCGTTTTAATCGGCTTGCGTCCCGGCGGCAATTCCTTTATCAGCGAAACGTCCAAGTCGCCGTAGACCGTCAACGTCATTGTGCGCGGTATCGGCGTCGCCGTCATGACAAGCATATCGGGCACTGCGTCCGATTTTTTTTCAAGCGTCGCCCGTTGTGCCACGCCGAAGCGGTGTTGTTCGTCCGTCACGACCAGCCCCAGCCTAGCGAACGTGACGCCTTCCTGAATCAGCGCGTGCGTCCCAATCACGATGTCCAATTCCTGCGCCTCGATTTGTCGATAAATTTCTTCGCGCAACTTTTTCGTGCGGGTAACTTTTGCGCTCAGCAAGCCCACGCGTATTCCCAAATCGCCGAGCAATGCCGAAAATTTTTCGTAATGCTGAACCGCCAAAATTTCCGTCGGTGCCATGAACGCCCCTTGGTAGCCGTTTTCGACCGTCTTGACCAGTGCCAACAGCGCGATAACCGTTTTGCCCGAACCCACGTCGCCTTGAATCAGCCGCCGCATCGGCAAGCTGCGTTCCATATCCTTGACGACTTCGCGGAAAACTTTCTTTTGGTCGCCCGTCAAATCGAACGGCAACTTTGCCAGCGTCGCCTTGAGCAGTGCGCCGTTGCGCTGATGACTTATGCCGAGGCGTTTGTCCTGCGTTTGACGCTTTATCAGCATAAGCCCGCATTGAATCAGAAACAGTTCGTCGAAAGCCAACCGCCGCCGCGCCGTGTCCAGTTCGATATAATCGCGCGGGAAGTGTATCGCTCTTATCGCCGCGTCCAAAGACATAAGCTCTTGTTCGTCGATTATTTCTTGCGGCAAAATTTCGTTGAGCGTCGGCATTGACGCCAGCAGATTTTTTATCGCCGTGCGGAGCGTCCCTTGGCTTATCGCGGCTGTCGACGGATACACCGGCACTATTCCGAGCGGCGGCTCCTCATAGGCGTCGAGGATAGTGAAGCTTTGAATTTGATTCATTGCCAAGCCGTTTGCCCACGCGTCGAATTTTGCCTTGCCGATAATCAGCAGGCGCATATTTTCCTTGAGCTTGGTCAGCAGATATTTTTGATTGAACCAGGTCAGCTTGATATAGCCCGTATCGTCGGCGAGGTAGGCGTTGACAATCGTCAAGCCGCGTGCCTCGCGGGAAGTGATATGGCTCACGCGCCCGACAATTACGGCGGTCTCGCCCTCTATGAGGTCGTCGATTTTGGTCAAGCTGCTGTGATTTTCGTAGGCTCGCGGGTAATGCGTCAGCAGGTCGTATTTGGTAAAGATATTGAGCTTTTCAAGAGCCGCCGCCTTTCTCGGTCCGACGCCCTTGACGTACATAACATTATCGGTGAATTCAAATCGGCTAATGCTCACGGTTTGCCCTCCGAAGTTTTTACGCGATTATATTTCGGCGTTGACTTTATTTCAAGCGAAATTTATCATAGCGGCATATCAAAAAATTTTGGAGATAATCGCATGAACGACAAACACATTGACGAGGACGCGCTTTACAGCGATAAGACTTCCGACGGCGGCGACCTCTACGCCGAGAAAGTTCCCTTGGAAAAGGCTACGCCCGTTAAGACTTTCCACAGCAAGAATTTCACGGACAGCGAAACTCAAGCCGCCGAGGATAAACTCAAATCCTTGCCGCACGAGTCCGAACTCAAACTTAAGCTGTCGCACGCGGAGACCAGCGGCGTAGCAATATCGGCGGTGATGTTGGTTTACAGTCTGTCGGAGGGCGATAAGCCGTTGTTTTTCCTGTCGACCGCGCTATTGATATTCCTGTTGCGCCCGCTAATCGGGTTGTTATTCGGCAAGCACAATCGCGCCGTCCAAAATGCTTTGCACAGTTTCAGCGTCGTGCTGTTTATCGGCGCACTGATTATGCTCTTCCTGTAAAATTGGACTTTTCAAGGCGCAAGTGCTATTATTCATAAACTAATCCCCAAATGAGGTGAGACAGTGGAAGAATTGAATTTCGGGCACGGGAAAATTATCCCCGTCAATCTCGAACATGAAATGAAATTTTCCTACATAGATTATGCAATGTCGGTTATCGTGTCGCGAGCGTTGCCCGACGTGCGTGACGGCTTAAAGCCCGTGCACCGCCGTATCCTCTACGCAATGCAGGAAGCCGGTATGACCAATTCCAAGCCCTACAAAAAATCGGCGCGTATCGTCGGCGAGGTTTTGGGTAAATATCACCCCCACGGCGATACATCCGTCTACGACGCCATTGTCCGTATGGCGCAGGATTTCTCTATGCGCTACCTGCTTGCCGACGGGCACGGTAACTTCGGCTCCGTCGACGGCGACCCGGCCGCTGCCATGCGCTACACCGAAGTCCGCATGTCCAAAATCGCCGAGCTTATGCTCCAAGACATTGACAAAGAAACCGTCGACTTCGTTCCCAACTACGACGAATCGCTTAAAGAGCCGTCCGTTTTGCCCGCCAAGTTCCCGCAACTTTTGGTAAACGGCACGTCTGGTATCGCCGTCGCCATGGCTACCAACATTCCCCCGCACAATATCGGCGAGGTTATCGACGCTACGCTTTATCTGATTGACGACCCCGACGCCACGACCTCCGCGCTGATGAAAATCGTTAAAGGTCCCGACTTCCCGACCGCCGGCTTGATTATCGGCAAGGAGGGCATTCGCGACGCCTACGCCTCCGGGCGCGGCTCTATCAAAATGCGGGCGCGTACCAATATCGAAAAACTTTCCAACGGCAAAAGTCGTATCGTCGTGACCGAATTGCCCTACCAAGTCAACAAGGCGCGGCTCATTGAGAAAATCGCCGACCTCGTGCGCGACAAGACTATCGAGGGAATTACCGACCTGCGCGACGAAAGCGACCGTGAAGGTATGAGAATCTCAATCGACCTGCGCCGCGACGTCACGCCTCAAATCGTCCTGAATCAGCTCTTCAAGCATACGCAAATGCAAGACAGCTTCGGCGTCATCATGCTTGCGCTCGTCAACGGCACCCCGCAAGTCCTGTCGCTCAAGGAAATTCTCAAGCACTACATTAAGCACCAAGAGGAAGTTATCACGCGCCGCACGAAATTTGATTTGGCTAAGGCTAAGGCTCGCGCTCACATTCTGCAGGGCTTGACCACCGCCGTTAAAAATCTTGACGCCGTGATTAAAATCGTCCGCGACAGTGACTCGGCAACTTATGCCAAAGCCGCGCTCATGGATACCTTCAACTTCAGCGACGCGCAGGCTCAAGCCATTTTGGATTTGCGGCTCCAGAAGCTCACGGGGCTTGAACGCGACAAGTTGGAGGAGGAGTATCGCAACGTCCTAGCCGCCATTCAGACCTTTAACGAAATCCTCGGCGACGAGCAACGCATTTTGCAGATTATCAAGGACGAGCTTAAAGCGGTTAAGGCTAAGTTCAACGACGAACGGCGCACCGAGATTGTCGGCGAGGAGCTGGCGGCGTTCGAGGCGGAGGACTTGATTGATGACGACGATATAGTTGTCACGCTCACGCACGGCGGCTACGTCAAGCGCATCGACCTGGACGCCTATAAGCGGCAGAAACGCGGCGGCGTCGGCGTAACGGGCATGGGCACCAAGGAGGAGGATTTCGTCGAGCAAATCTTGATAACCACCACGCACCACACGATTTTGTTTTTCACGAACAAGGGCAAAGTCTTCCACCTCAAGGCGTATCAAATCGCCGAGTCGGGACGCGCCGCCAAGGGCGTTCATATCAGCAACCTCCTGCAGATTGAACCCGGCGAAAAAATTACCACGCTGATTAAAGTCCGCGAATTCGACCCGAAACGTTTCCTGTTCATGGCGACCAAAAAGGGCATTGTCAAGAAAACTCAGCTGTCGGAATTCAGCTACATGGCTAAGCGCGGCTTGATAGCGATTAACCTCGACAAGGACGACGAACTTATCGGCGTCAAGTTCACGGAGGGCGAACGTTTTATAATTTTGGGCACCGCGCAGGGCATGACGATTAGTTTCGCCGAGGAGGAGGTTCGCTCCATGGGCAGGAGTGCTCGCGGCGTTCGCGGCATATCGCTCAAGAAGGGCGACCGCGTTATCGGCATGGATAAGCTTCGTCGTGGCGCGGAAGTCTTAACCGTCAGCGAGGAGGGCATCGGCAAGCGCACACCCACCGAGGAATATCGTCCGCAAGGGCGCGGCGGCAAGGGGCTTGTCAACATGAAGGTCACCGATAAGACCGGCGAGGTCGTCGGGATTAAAGTCGTCACGCCCGACCAGGAGTTGCTCCTTATCACCACCGAGGGCATTGTGATTCGCACGAGCATTGAAGACATTCGCTCAATCGGGCGCAAGACGCAGGGCGTTATCCTCATGAAAACCAAGGAGGACGACAAAGTTTCCGCGTTGGCGACCGTAACGCTAAGGAACGATTGAAATCTTATCCCCGTCAATTTGCGGCGGGGATTTTTTTATGTTATCCTTGCCGAGAGGTGATTCATTTGCATAAGAAAAAAGTTTTGGTACACGGCACGGCGGACAGTTTGCAGAAATTCTTCGCCGACGCGATAAGCCGCGACTTTGAGATTGTCGCCGTATTGAGCGAGGATAATGTTTCAATCAATCTGGAGGTGCTCAAGCCGCAAGATTTGCCGCGCTTTAACTACAAGCTCCTCGACGGGATAATTTTCACGGGTGACAGGGCGGTTGCCGATTATTTCCTCAAGCAGGGTTTGGAGCCGCGCAAGATTATTCTTTGGGACGCCGCAAAAGGTTTGGACGTTTTCGGCGGGCGCGACAAAGACGGCGTGCAAGTTGCCTTTATCGGCGGCTTGGAGTTCCATATCCGCAACGAGGACGACGCCAAATTTTTCAATCAAACCTTGTGGCAATTCCAAACGCAACGGTATGTTAAAAATTTGAGCCCGCAAGCGTATCCTGCTATCGTGGCGCAGACTTTCCAACGAATCATGGGCAAGCCGCTCGACTTCAATAACCCGCGCACTTTCACAGAGAAGTTGAATTGGCTGAAAGTTTACGACGCCACGCCGATTAAAAGCCGCCTTGCCGACAAGTACCTCGTGCGTCGTTGGGTGGCGGATAAAATTGGGCAGGAGTATCTGATACCTTTGCTCGGCGTTTGGGACGACTTCGACGACATTAACTTCGATGAACTGCCAAATCAATTCGTTCTGAAGTGCAACCACGGTTGCGGCATGAACATTATCGTCCGCGACAAGAAGACCTTCGACAAGCAACAAGCCCGTGAAAAGCTCAACGCCTGGCTTGCCCTTGACTTTTCTACGCTGTTCATTGAATCGCACTACACCCGAATCAAGCGCAAGATTATCGCGGAAAAATTCATGGCAAACGGCAATTTGCCCGACCTTATCGATTATAAATTTATTTGCTTCCACGGCAAGATTGTTTATTGCCAATATCTGACCGACCGCTCGACAGGATTAAAATTGAATTACTTTGACGAGAATTGGAACGTGACAACGGTCGAGCGCAATGACCACCCGCGCAGTGACCACCCCGAAAAGATTCGTCGCCCGAAAAATTTCAAGCTTATGAAGAAACTAGCTACCAAACTTGCAGAAGGCTTTGCGTTTGTGCGCGTGGACTTCTATGAGATTGACGGACGGATTTACTTTGGGGAAATGACGTTCACGCCGGGCGCGGGCAATTTCTACTACAAGTCCGCAGGTACCGACGAATACCTGGGCAACTTCTTGAGATCGGAAGAGCACACGTCTGAACTCCAGTCACGGCT
>ERZ842401.1355-NODE-1355-length-35221-cov-4.596116_pt1 | contig 35221 bp, 39 predicted proteins | sample MGYA00521270_ERZ842401 | MGnify/ENA primary metagenome ERZ842401 (study PRJEB31892, sample SAMEA3878208) | bioreactor metagenome | biome: Moose rumen | place: Sweden | collected 2011-10 | study: EMG produced TPA metagenomics assembly of the PRJEB12797 data set...
GCATGTCCCCTTCCTTTACTTCTTTCCGAGATCCATCGGGATATTATTTCTATAAAGTCGCCCTTTTCCAAATCATGCAGAGGAACGCTAAGATCGCGGTAATCCTGACGATCCTTGGAGTCCTGATCATCGGAATGGGTGTCAGCTATGCCGGGGACCATGGAGATAAGACGGTCGAAGCGGAGGTCCTTGAATTCGATTTCTTCCACAATGCGAAGCTCGATACGACCTTCGACGATCTTCAGAAGATCGGTGTGGATTACGGGGACGATCTCCTCGCCACATTGGGGGATCAATCGCTCGTAGCGGTGATGGCACGGGATTACAACGGTATCGCCAGTTACGAGGGATTCGTCGTTTGGAAGAATTCGGAGATTATGTTCGGTGTGTTCAACTACCAGCTGCAGAAGATGATGACGATAAAGGAAGGCGACGTGGTCACCATCTCCAAGATCGGCAGGAATCCCTATGCCGACAAGATCCCTAACTATTCGAAGAAATACAGTTCTGATCCGGATGATTTCCCGTCCATGGAAGTGTTCAGCAATTTCCGCATGGTGGATGAGGGGGAGGTCACTCCAGGTCTCCTGTACCGTTCCGCATCGCCGTGGACCAGCGGTAACCGCGCCCCATATGCTGATGAGTTCTACAGAGAGAACGGGGTCGATTGCCTGATCTGTATGGATGCGAGCTACGAAACGATTGCAAAGTATGTCGACGAACATCCCGATTACTACGCGAGCGAGCTCTTCAAACAGGGTAAGGTCATCTGCGGAGAATATGAGACATTGATTCATTCCTTCCCGGAGCAGACCAAGAAGTTCATGGACACGTTCCTGGAATCGGAAGGATCGATCGGTATATTCTGTAAGCTCGGCAGGGACCGCACGGGCTTGTATTGTGCCATCTTGGAAGGTCTTGCAGGGGCATCGTACCAGGAGATCAGGGACGATTACATGGAATCCATCTGCAACTACTTTGGGATCGTAAAGGATTCCGAGGAGTACAAAGTTATCCTGGACATGTATACTAACAGGGAATTCTTCCTCTTCAATCACTATGAACAGGTTCCTAGTATCCCTAATATCAAATGGAGGGACCTTGAGTATATCGAATACGATCCCGAAGCGGTCTTCACCAAGTACCTTATCGATTACGTCGGTATGGACGCGGACAAGGTTCAGGCAGTCAAGGACAAGCTCGAAGGGATGGGATTCTGAGCACCCCTCATATCCGGACCACCATAAGTATTACTAATTTGAAATTCGTGTTACTGGTAATTCCAAATAAAGGGCAGAGCGAATTGCAGTGAAGTAATGAGGTGAGTGGTCCCGCTGAGATTTGAACTCAGGACCTTCCGGTTATCAGCCGGACGCTCAAACCGTGCTAAGCTACGGGACCAACATAGTCCAGGATAGATAGGTCACATATAAAGGTTGTCAATTACAAAGCAGTGTCGACAATCGCTCCAACCTATCCAGGCATCACACGCTGTCCGGACATATGCTGGCAATGTCATAGGATTAGAAGTCTAGCATACCATGATCCTCGAAGGTACAGTCCTTCAGTCGATGATAGGATCATCCGTTTATTCCATTGATCTTGGTACAAGTTGCATGAGGGAAAAGGTGGAGAGGCTCTGTTCTGTTTAGGGGGGACCTCCCATTTACAGTATTCAAACCAGTTTCGCAGCTGCATCCCCGAGCTCTTTCTCGTCGAACTCGTCAAGATGTGCAATCACGGATGCGACCACATCTGCTCCGTCCGATTTGGTGCGGTCGGTCCATTCACGCATCCACTCCCCATCTCCCCAGTCATAGGATCCGAACAGGACAATCTTCTTGCCCGAGAGTTTCCCCTCCACTGATGTGAACATGGGTTCGAATACATCCTCTTCAAGAACCTCGCTTCCCATTGCAGGGCATCCGAAGGCGATCGCATCGTATGCGTCGACGTCAGCGGCCCCGAAGGAATCTGCGAACAAGAGGGATGTCTCCGCTCCTGCGGATTCGAGGCTGTTCTTAACGATCTTCGCCATGGCTTCGGTGTTGCCCGTGTCACTCCAGTATACAATAGCTACCTTACTCATGCTATCAATTTAGGAATGACTAAAAAGACTATTTAAAATTTAGGTGAGTCTAAACTTTTGAAAGAACTTTGACGGTTAGCTCCGGAAGACCGGATGGAGTCCAGCCGGAGTATGGGGACATCATAATCAAGATACGGATTTATATGGTGAATCCGATTGACTGGCATGGAGCCCTCCTATCAGGAATCGCATATGATTCTGCCGAATAATCTGGCGATCCTTCTATCGGCCATGCTGGTTATCACGTGGCTCGCAATGCTGGTGACCAAGTTCGCATACTACGAAGACATGTCCATGACTGCCATAGTGATCTGCGGCGTATTCTTCGCCATCTGTGTTATCGTTTGCTTTGCTGCCAGGTATTCCGTGACTGTCTACGAGGACAGGATCGAGATCTTCCACATATTCAGAACGGTCACCGTTCCCAAAGCGGAGATCATCACCACCAGGGTCGGCGAGATGAACCAGATCAAGAACTATTCCGACTGGAATCTGAAGGGCGTCAAGTATAGGACATATTCGGTTGTCGGAGAGGAGATGGCCGTCGGACTGAAGGTCACCGGGAAGAGGGTATACTACTTCTCGACCCACGATCCCGAAGCGATCGCCGCACTGCTCCCCAAGGAGGAATGAGTATGCAGGTGGCATTCCACTGGGTGAGGGTCCAGACATTCTGTTACGCAACGGAGAGGCAGGAACTCTTGGAGGATACTCTGAAGGAGCTTCTCGGGGACATCGAGTTCGAGGAGGAGATCACCGAGAGCGAGCACGGGAACACCATGATGATCCTGGAGACCCGTATAACTAAGCAGAGGGAGTTCACGGACCTGTTCTCCAAACTCGGTGAGAGCGTCCTTGATTTCATCCTCGAGGACATGGACAACCGTGTGGACGAGGATGATATGTTCTACCTTCGTCTCGACAAGCAGAAGGCTGTTCAGGGCATCTACGAGATCGCCCATCACGGCGATGTGATATCCATATTCGGAAAGGTCCAGGCTCATCCGGCTAAGAAGGAAGTCGCCGTGAAGGTGATGACCGAATTCATCGAGGGTATCAGGAAGAACCTTCCTCAATCGGCTCGTTCTTGACTTCCAGAGAACAGTCTATCACGCGGTGACCCTTGACATTGGTCACGGTTATCGTAGCGTTATCGAGTTCCACGACATCTCCCTTGGTGGGCGCCCTCTGGAGCTTGTGCATGATGAACCCGGAGAAGTTGGTATCCTCGTAACCGTCACGGTCGATGAAGATGCCTACCTTGTCCATGACATCATCGAAGTTGGCCATTCCCTTCACGATGTAGCATCCTCCGGTGGAGGCGCTCACGTCCTGCTGAACGGCATCGCTCTCGTCCCATATGTCCCCGACCAGTTCTTCCAGGAGATCCTCCATTGTGATGATACCCTTGGTGCCTCCGTAGGAGTCCAGGACCACTGCCATGTGCATCTTGGATTTCTGCATCTCGCTCAGAGCATCAGCGACGCTGACCGTCTCGGGGATGTACTTCACGGGCATCAGGATATCGTGTATCTTGAAGGATACACCGAGCTTCGTGTTGGTGAAGTATGTCTTGGAGTACACCACACCGATGATGTTGTCGATTGTATTATCGTAGACCGGGATCCTAGAATATCCGGATGTGACGAACAGTTGCCCAAGGGCCTCGACGCTCTCGTCCACATCGATGGCGACGATATCTGTGCGATGAACGTATACATCCGCGACCTGGATATCATCCAGCCTCATGGCGTTCTTGATGAGCTCGCTCTCCCTTTTCTCGAGGATACCGTCGGATTGGATCTCGTCGATCATCACTTCCAGTTCGTCCTCGGTGAGCGTCGGCCCCTCATCGCTTCCGATGAGCTTCATGAGCTTGGTGAACAGCCACGACAGGGGCGAGAAGATGACCATTATCCAATGGACTATCGTGCATACCCCGAGACAGATCCTCTCAGGCTGCTTCTTGGCCAGGGCCTTGGGGGTGATCTCGCTGAACACCAGTAGCGCTAAGGTCATAACCACGGTGGATGCTATCGCTCCGGTCTCCGCTCCGAGCAGGATCGCGAAGACCGTGGTGGCCAACGATGATGCTGCGATGTTGACCAGGTTGTTACCGATCAGGATGGTGGTCAGGAACTTGTCGTAACCCTCGATTATCCTTATGGCCTTCTCCGCATTGCGGTTTCCCTCGTTGGCCAGCTTCTTCAGCTTGATCTCGCTGGCGCTGGTGAAAGCGGTCTCGGACATCGAGAAGAAAGCGGAGGATATCATCAGCAGGATGATGGCCACTATGTAGACTATAGTATCCATACTTCAGGCACGCATCCTGTCCGGTGAAAAGAGAGTCATCCTCAATATAATCCACCCGTCGATGATTCATAGTTCGAACTGACTTATATATTTGAGTATGGGATTGACGGGTCCGTGGCAATATGAAGGCTTTGGTAGTCGTGGATTATCAGAACGACCATGTCGTAGGCTCCATGGGCTGCAAATACGCTCCCAAGATCGAGAACAACATCTGCAAGCGCATCGAGGAGGTCCTCATGTCCAGAGGGGATCTGTTCTTCGTAATCGACTACTTCGAGGGGAACTTCATGACCATGGTCAATGGAAAACTGTCCCATGTGAACTACTGCGTCAGGGGAACCAAGGGCGTGGAACTTTACGGAAGGGTCGGCGAATTCTCTTCGAAGGGATACCTGGTACGCAAATCCTCCCCCGGTTCCGATGAACTGATGAGGATGCTCGCCCGTTACGATGAGATAGAGCTCTGCGGAGTGGAGACCGATGTGGATATCCTAGCCAACGCCGTCATAGCAAGGGCTGCCAACCCCAGCGCCAATGTCATCGTCCGTCAGAACTGCGTCGCGAGCAGGAACACCGACCTATCGGAATTCGCCCTCGACATCATGAACGGAATGGGTATCAAGGTGATGTGATCAGTCCGGAAGGTTGTCCTTCACGTTGTTGATCCTCTTCACTACCTGTATGAACTTCTCGTGCTCCGCATCGGCTGCCTTCTTGCAGTCGAGGTACTGCTCGTGGCACACCTGTGCCTCAGCCCTGAGTTTGTCCGCATCCTCGAAGAGCTGATGCATCTTCTCGTGAATCAACTGACCGCTGCTGTTGGCCTTCACCATCTTCTGGTGGTACGTGTCGGCCATCTGCTTGGCACCGCTTATGTCTCCGAGACCACCGCGCTCGCGCATGGTTCTGGCCTTGTCGTTCCACTCGTCACGCTTCTGCCTCATCTCCGATGCTGTGAGGTTGTAATCGTCCCTCTGTGCCTTGAGGCCTCTGGCCTCTGAGGAAAGCCTCTTGGCCTTCTCCTGAAGCTTGTCGCGCTTCTCCGCAAGGACATCCGCCTGCTGGTGGTACCTGTCCCTCTCCGCCTTGTGTTTGGCGGCTTCCTTGTTGAGTTCTTTCAGGATCTCGTCCAGGGAACGCATGTCCTGCTCGATTGCATCTGATATCTCGCTCATGGATACGAAAGGATAATGTTCAACTTGGTTATATTGTGAACGATGACCAACGAGGCGTACCGCAAATGCAAGACGTGCAGATACTGCAATCATAAGGAGGACCTTTGGGTGTGCGTGCTCGAGGTCAGGAGCACCGAACCGGAGTCCACATGCGACAGGTACCGTCCCGGATGCTGCGAGAACTGCTCGATGTATGAAGGAACGATATGCAGAAGGACCGATGAGGAGAAGTACGAACTGGATGTCTGTACGGAATACGATCCATCAGGTTCCGTCTGATATGCGCTGCTTGCGGTTTGACATCACGTTCTGGACGCTCGTCCTGGCAGTGGAGCTGCCCATCATTACTTTCTTGGCGGAATCTGGGATTCCCATGTAGACGATGTTGTCGCAGATACCCTGTGAGGCACGGAGCTGAGGCCTTACCTTAGAATACGATTCCTGCAGGGAACCGATCTCCCCGTTGAGCATAGAAGTCAGGCTGTAGACGTTCTTCAGCCTGAAATCGCTTGAATTCTTGTAACCCGTCTCAGGCAGGAGGGGGTTGTACGTTCCTTCCTTGAAATCCTCGTCGAGATCGTCGATCGCATCCATCAGATAAACCACGGTGCTGAGCTGTCTGAATACGTTATCTAGATCGTCGCTGGCACAGTCGCCTGCGATGTCCCTCAGAGGTCCGATCAGACCCTCTCCGAAAGTCTTCCCCATGAGCACGGCATCCTTGCATCCCTGCAGTTCCAGTTCATGAAGGTTAGCGAATCCCTCCCCGACCATCCTGTCGTATTCCGGGAACATGTCGACGGCCTTGTTGATGGCGTTGGAGAGTGCGGTGGAAGCGACCTTGGATTTAATCGAAGGATTATCGGTATCGTCGTCACGGAGCTCCCATTTGACCAAAATCATCGTATAAGCGGCCATGTCGCGGAGCAGATCCGAATCCGCCTTGGGCTTGTCCAGGAAGCACAGCTTGCGGTGGGTGCCTTCGAAGTCCAGGACATCCCCGGCGATGCTGTTCAGGAGGATTGTGTTGAACGTCATGTCGTAGTTGACGGTCAGTGTGCTCCTAAGCCCGAAACCCTGTTTGAGCTGGTGGCAGCCCTCGCAGTAATACCTCCGGTAGATCGCATTGTCCGCAGGGGATAACCGGTTGTAATACGGCAGGGTGTATCCGAGCATGCTTCATCATCGCACACTTACGATAAAAAATGGATGTCCAGCAGTCCCGCGCATGCGTGCGCCAGTGTGACATATTAAATAATGGCAAATTCTTAGCCAACCTATCAGACCCCCACTGATAAGGTGAAATTGATGTCCTACGATGCAGAATCCATCGCCAAAATGACAGCTATGTACGAGAGTCAGTCCCCCAACGCATTCATCGCGTTCTCAATGGAAGGACTCCCCCAGGAGAACGACCACGCAGAGCGTTTCGACAAGGAGGCCGACAACGAGCATTCCGAGCTCAGCGGATGCGACTACTCCTGCTGTAACGACAAGGGATTCTGCAATACATGGGGCTGGCACCTGTGCATCATCGGAACAGTCGTGGTCCTTGTGGCCTGCTGCTGTTACGCAACAGACGGATTCTTCGGTGCCTGGACATTCTGGCCGTTCTGATCACCGAACATAATGCCGTCACGGTGCATCGTCCGTGACGGGATCATCCGATCATGAAGCCGCATATCACCATCGTTATCAAACCCACGCTTTTCTGCAACATTGATTGCAAGCACTGTTATCACACGTCCGAGGAGAGAGTCAAGGGTGAGATCTCCATCGAAAGGGTGGAGAAGCTCATCAGGATGGCATCCGAGGAGTATCAGACCGCCTGGTTCATCTGGCACGGAGGGGAACCTCTTACATTGCCTATGTCGTTCTACAAGCAGGTCATAACCCTAGAGGAGAAGTATTTCGGCAAGAACTCCATGAGGTACGGGAACACCATCAACACCAACGGTATCCTCTTGAACAGGAGGTTCATGGCGTATTGCAGGGAGAAGAAGATCAACATCGGAGTTTCCTATGAGGGCCCCTGTAACAACATCCTCAGGGCAGAGGATGTGGAGAAGACCCTCAAGACCATGTCCGATAAGGACAACAAGTATTCCGTCGGTGCGACCATATCCAAGGAATCCGCATCGAGGCAGAAGGAGATCTACGAGTACTTCAGGGAGAAGGACATCAGCGTGTCCCTGTCCCCGGTGATCGGTGCCGGATGCGGTAAACCGTATGTCCCTGATACGGACGAATTCGTAAAGGGAAGCATCGAGGCATATGATAAATGGTTCTACGATAAGACCGTCAGGGTCCCCTTGATGCCCTTCTATCAGTATATCATGCACTATCTGGGGGAGCCGTTCCCGTCGGACTGTGCCCACACATCATGCCTGACCAAATGGCTGTGCATGTATCCGGACGGTTCATTGTATCCGTGTGCCAAGGCCTGTCCCGAGAGCTTCTGCATGGGGAACATCGATGACATCGATACAATAGCCGAAGCGTTCCAGACTGAAGGGTTCGGTAACATCCTTGCAGGATCCATCGAGAGGCGCGATAAGTGCGCCTCATGCGAGATTTTCAAGTATTGCAACGGAGGGTGTAGTGTTGACGCCTGTTACGAGAACGGATTGGAGAACAACGGCGGGGCATCATGCGAGGCATACAAGGCGATATTCTCACACGTGGCCCAATCCATTCAAAGGATACTGGACGAGGAACCGGACCTTGACGAGTTCAATCCCTTCGTCAAGGAAGCGGTTATCAGCAAACTGATCAATCCCAAGACCGTCAGCCACTGAGATCAGTCGAAGATCCCGGTGCTCATGTACTTCTCTCCGCCGTCAGGCAATATCGCGAGGATGACCTTGTCTGGTTCCTCCTCGGCCTTCTTCAGAGCCGCAAAAACAGCTGCTCCGGAAGAGATACCGCAGAATATGCCTTCCTTGCGGGCCATATCGACGGTTGTCCTGATGGCATCGTCGCCCTTGACGGTGATGACATCGGCCAGAAGCCCCCTGTCGAATATCTTGGGGATGAAATTGGCACCGATACCCTGGATCTTGTGAGCTCCTGCCTTACCCTCTGTGACAAGAGGGCTCTCTGCAGGTTCGACTCCGATGACATTCGCTTTCGATCCAGCATCCTTGAAGGCCATAGCGAGACCTGTAACTGTACCTGCTGTTCCGAAGCCTGCGAAGACATAATCCACATCGGGCAGGTCGCGGAGGATCTCCTTTCCCGTACCAACACGGTGGGCGACAGCGTTCATGGGGTTGTCGAACTGTCCTGCTACCCATCCTCCCGTCTCCTTGGCTATCTCCTCCGCCTTCTCCACAGCGGCACCCATTCCTCCTTCTCCGGGTGTGAGGACAATCTCAGCTCCGTACGCGCTGATGGCCTGTCTGCGCTCGAGGGACATCGTGTCCGGCATGACGACTATCATCCTGTATCCGCGAACGGCAGCAATCATCGCCAAAGCTATACCGGTGTTCCCGGACGTGGGCTCTATAATCGTCTCACCGGGTCCTATGACGCCTTTGGCCTCGGCATCCTCGATCATCGACAGTGCGGCACGATCCTTTATGGATCCGCCGGGGTTGCCCCTCTCGATCTTCACATAGACTTTAGAACCCTTCGCAGGGATCTTGTTCAGACGGACTATGGGGGTCTCACCAATCGTTTCGACGATGTCGTTGTATACTGCCATGACCCCAAAATCAACCATTCCCTATTTTAAGTACATAGCATACGGTTGTTCATGGGTTACTCGGAGAAGGAGGTAAGGGCCGTTGTGCTGGCATGCTACATCTCAGGTTTCATTGTCCCTCTGTTGAGTACCATGATGAACCTCTCCCTTGTGAACATCGGAGAGGAGTTCGATGTGGGATCGCACGATCTTGCGTATGTGAACTCTGCATTCCTGCTGACATCGGTCATCTTCATGGTCCCGTTCGCCAGATTGGCGGATATCGTCGGTAAGAAGAAAATGTTCGTGATAGGACTCACGATAATCGTCATCGGGTGTTTCGTCGCCTGTCTGGCTCCCGACTTCTGGTTCGTTGTGATCGGAAGAGGGATAATCGGATGCGGAGCGGCTTCATTGGCGACCATGAGTATCTCAATGCTCACCGACGTTACCCCGAAGAACCGTAGGGGCACCGTCATGGGATACAACACCATGTTCATCTACATGGGTCTCTCGTTGGGTCCGGTCATCGGAGGTGCCCTCAACGACCTGATCGGATGGAGGCTGCTTTTCTTGATCACGATACCTCTGGCTGCAGCTTCCATAGTCCTGATAACGACAGGATTCAAAGGCGAGATAACCACGGATCCGGACGGAGTGTTCGATACGAAGGACTCTATCACGTACGGAATAGCAATCCTTCTCACCATGGGCGGTGTGATGAACCTGCCAGCGATTTGGGCTATAATCGCAGTGATAGTCGGTATCGTCTTCATGATCCTGTTTATCAGGTCGCAGATAGGGAATTCGAATTGCCTTCTGAACATGGATTTGTTCAAGTATTGGCCGTTCACCGGTTCCTGCATAGCCGCGTTCATGAGCTATGCCGCCTCCTATTCCATTTCGTTCTTCCTTGCGCTGTATCTGCAGAGCATCGGTCAGCTGTCATCTGCCGAGGCCGGGCTGGTGATGGTCACGCAGCCCTTGATCCAGTGCATATGCTCCCCAATCTTCGGAAGGCTCACCGACAAGATGCAGAACAAGATTATACTGCCTACAGTGGGTATGATGCTCACCGCCGTCAGTCTGGGGATATATATTACGTTCACTCTGGATACCTCGCTGTACATGGCAATGGTTGCCATGGTCATCGGAGGAATCGGTTTCGCCATGTTCTCGGCCCCGAACACCACGCTCATCATGTCGGCGGTGCCTCCGAGCCATTCCAGCGAGGCATCAGGGGTACTTGCGGTCATGAGGCAGACTGGTATGATCGTTAGCATGGGTGTCGCCATGTTCTTCATAACTATCATCATGGGTTCCATGGATAACCTGAGGCCGGAAACATACGAGTCATTCCTTCAGGTGATGAGCTACTCGTTCATGGTGTGTCTCGCGATGTGCATCACCGGTATGATTACTTCTGCCTTCAGAGGTCAGAAGAACGCGCCCGAGCAGTGATCGCAGGCAGTCAGTTTGGTAGAATCATCCTAACTCTTGCAAAAAGTAGGAATTCCTAAAAAATTTTAAATACAACTACTTGAAAACAATCGATTTATACTGAAAAATCGTTCATCTGATATGGATAATGCGGCAAAGACGAATTTCAATTTTCAGAAGATAATCTCAGTTATCGGCATACTGCTGATGGTCATCAAGTTCGTCGCGTATTATCTGACAGGTTCCGTTGCGATTCTAACCGACGCTCTGGAATCCATCGTGAACGTGGTCGCGGCCGTCATCGGACTCTACGCATTGTATCTGTCGGCACAGCCCGCGGACCAGTCGCATCCGTTCGGACACGGGAAGATCGAGAACATCTCCGCCACCATCGAAGGGTCCATGATCCTCGTAGCAGGCGGATTAATCATTTACGAATCCGTTTTATCATTTCTACATCCTGGCGAGATCAGGCAGCTCGATATCGGTCTGGTCATCATCGCCGGTGCAGCGGCCGTCAATTTCGCTGTGGGCAGGGCCGCTATCGCCAAAGGGAAGAAGACACGTTCCCCTGCGCTTGTTGCAAGCGGAAGACATCTCTGTTCCGATACGTACTCCTCAATCGGTATCATATTGGGCCTGATCATCGTGTACATCGCCATCGCTCTTGGATATGATGCGGCATGGCTCGATTCCTCCATCGCCATAGTCTTCGGAGCGATCATCGGATACACCGGACTCAGGGTCATCAAACAGAGCATCGACGATTCCATGGACAGGAACGATGAGGAATTGATGTCACAGATGGCGGATCTCCTAAACGAGTATAGGCATGACGATTGGATCGACATCTACAAGGTCAGGCTGATTAAGTACGGTCACGGCATCTTCGTGGACCTCCATCTCATAGTCCCCAAGGACATGCATGCGGAGGAATCGTACGAGGAGGAGATCCAGATCGAAGAGGCCATCAAGTGGAGGTTCGGAGAGGCAGTGGAGGTCTCGGTGACCCCCGCTCCGTGCAACGACCAGTTCTGCAGGTTCTGCGACAGGAACTGCTTCAGCAGGTGCGAGGACTTCGAGAAGCATCTGAGATGGACCTCTGAATCGCTCATGATGCCGCATATGCACAACCCTCCCAGGATTGTAACAATCGGCAATTCTATAAACAACAAGGGCCGATAAGAGGGTCATGAGTCAGGAAACACCGGCGGAGATCTCCGCAGTAGGATTGGATGATTGGTATGCTTCTCTCAACGACATGAACAAGGTCAAGGTGAAGAGGTATCTGAATTGTATCGATACTACATCCAGGCAGGATTTCCTGGTCGATCTCATGATGCGTTCAGGCAAGGACTCCAATTACGGTCTGTCCGTTATGGCAGGACAGTATGCTCTGTCGCAGGACCTCTCCGATTACGACAGGTTCAAGGTCACCGAGGCGTACATCGACGGACTCTTCGGAGCTGAGAAGTTCGATGAGCTCAAGGTACAGTGCTGCAACAATCTGGACCTTTTCCCGAAGATCAAGGACGAGTTCCTGGAGGATAACGGAGGAACACTACCGAAGACCATCTACTGCCGCAACAGGCTGATCGATGTGATGGTCGGAGTCGATTCCGATTACGAGGGTGCAACAGAAGCACTAGACAGTTTTGTCGAGATCGGTATAATGGACCAGGATGAGCTGACCTACCGCAAGCAGAGTCTCAAGATCCACAGGATGCAGAAGACATTCGACAACGTTTTCAGTCTGCGTCCGAAGGAGTGATCTTCTTCCACTCGATCATCGGTATGATATCGATGACCGGTTCCTGGTAAGGGTGGACATCCCTGATGATCCCAAGGACCTCACTCAGGTCTTTCTCCCTTACAGTGAACTCCATTCTTATCTCGTCTGCAAGGACTATCTTGCCGACGGTCCCGTTGTAAGGTGTGGATCCCGGCAGAGGTCTCCATGTACCTTTGACGGGCCAGTAATTGAAAGTGCGGTCGTACAGTGGGTATAATGATTCTATACTGTCGTTGATGGAATCCATCAGGTTCTGAAGGAATTCGGGAGGGATGTTTACTCCCACCTTGAAGATGTCGGACTCTACCTGCATCGTATTCCTCTATGATGCGTTCGACCTCTGCCAGACGCTGAGGTATCTGGGCGTTCATCCTCCTGGCACCTTTGGCGAGCCATGCGGTGCTGAGGACGGTGGCCAGACCCGCCATCCAAGGTGTGGCGTAAGCGTATGCGGCCAGGATTCCGGTGACCTTCTTCAGATCATTGATCTTCAGAATCTTCTCGACGAGATGGTCGTCAGGCTCCTGAACGAGTTCTCCCCTGAGTGCCTTCCTGATGAGCTTGGCTCCTCCGAGCGCGACCTCTATGCTCCATTGTACCTGACCGAGGACGGGTGCGGGCATACCGACGGCCTTTGTTGTCCTGTTGAGGATTGATTTCCTGAAATCCTCTGCAGTCGTTCCCTCGAACTCGGTCCAGTTGTATCCCGATGTGTATAGGGAATGCGCATCGGATCCGGACATCTCGGCCCATCTGCCGGGATATTTGTCCATGACTATCTTGGCGAACTTGTTCGAATAGGAATCGGGGTGTCCGCCGTTGATGGTCTCGAAACCATCGATGTCCATTACGAGCATCTGCTCCTTGAGTCCAAAGACGTGATAGCTGAACGGGTGGGGTGCGATGACGAGTCCTCCTTGTTCGCGGATGATGTCAATCGTCTCCCCTATGGGAAGGTCCTCGGGAATCCTCTCGTTGAGGAACAGTCCTATGACCTCTCCGTCGTGGGTGGTGATCTCCTCACCGACGATCACTTCGATATCATCGTATTTCTTTGCATATTCCTGGGCTATGAAGGCAGCTCTGGTCTCGTCGTGATCGGTGATAGCGATGACGTCCATTCCGTTCTTCCTACCCTTGTCCACCTGCATCTGCGGAGATATGACCGACTCGGGGAACTTCATGACTCCAAGCTTGGAGTATCCCGAGTACTGTGTGTGCAGGTGTGTATCAGCTTTTCCCATATGTTTGCCCCCTTACTGATTTGTCTGCTGGAGAGCGTCGGAGTAGTAGTACTCGCCCTTGGATTTCTGCTCCCTGTCCAATCTGGATTCGGGCTTATTGATCCTGGGACGGTGAGAATCCGCATCCCTCCTGAAAGTTATGTCCACGGCTGCCAGGAATCTGTTCATTCCGTCGCGCATGTCGAAGGGTCCGTCACCGACACCGTGGTGTCCCGGGTCACCTCCGAATACCATCATGGAATCCGAGACCATGTCTAGGAAGTAGATGTCGTGGTCGACGATCATTCCGCTGCGTCCGGTCTTCTCCATCATCCTCCTGATGGTCTTCGCGGCGTTCATCCTCTGGTTTGAATCCAGATATGCGGATGGTTCGTCGAAAAGATACATGTCCGCCTCAGTAGCAAGGCACATGGTGATCGCTACGCGCTGAAGCTCTCCTCCGGACAGGTTCTTGACCTGTTTGTCCATGAGGTGCTTGATGCCCAGGGGCTCCAGTACCTCTCCGGTGAAGAAGCTGGTGTTGACCGTGTCGTAGTACTTCATGAACAGGAGGTCCTGCACCGTACCGTCGAAAGAGGCGGAGATGTACTGCGCCTTGTACGCGACCTTCACCTTGTTGTCCATTTCTCCCGAATCGGGATTGATGGCGCCGGCGAGCATCTTCACGAATGTCGTCTTACCGGTTGCGTTGGGTCCGACGATACCGACGGACTCACCTATCTTGACGGCCCCTCCGGAGATGTCCAGTCTGAACTCCCCGAAGTCCTTCTTCAGGTCCTTGAAGGATATGATGTCGGCAGTCTGCCAGTCCGCTCTGGGGGGCGACGCCTCGAACTCGATGGGCCTGTCCCTGAACCTGATGTTCTCCTCGGGCAGATATCCGTCGAGATAGACGTTGATAGCGGTCCTGACCTGTCTGGCCATCGTGAATACTCCGTAAGCTCCCTCGGTACCGTAGACGACGTTCACGTTGTCAGCGAGGAAGTCCAGGATAGCGAGGTCGTGCTCTATGACCATGACCTGCTTCTCGGCACTGAGGTCCTTGATGAGCCTTGCCATCTTGACCCTTTGGTAGATGTCGAGATATGATGTGGGCTCGTCGAAGAAGTAGACGTCCGCATCCTTCATCATGGTTGCCGCCATGGCCAGGCGCTGTAGTTCTCCCCCGGATAGCTTGGACAGTTCCCTGTCAAGTACCTCCGTGAGGTCGAATAACTCCGCGGCCTGATCCAGCGTCATGCGCTCCTGGACCTTCGAGAGGAGATCCCTGACCACACCGTTGGACGCTTTAGGCAGAAGGTCGACGTACTGGGGTTTGATGGCGGTCTTCACCTTTCCTTCATAGACGTTCTTCAGATAGTCATGCAGTTCGGTCCCCGCGAAGTGCTTGAGCACCTCTTCCTTGGTAGGGGGGTTCTCATAATTCCCGAGGTTGGGGATCTCCGCACCTGACAACATCTTGATGGCAGTGGACTTTCCGATACCGTTTGGTCCGAGGATACCGGTCACCAGCCCCTTCTTGGGGACGGGCAGCCTGTACAGGCGGAAACTGTTCTCGCCGTACTGGTGTATCATCTGCTCCTTCAGCTCATCGGCGAGACCGATGATCTTGATGGCATCGAAAGTACATTTGTTCACGCAGATTCCGCAGCCCTGGCAGAGTTCCTCGGAGATGATTGGTTTACCTTTCTCACCGAATGTGACGCATTCCACGCCTGTCCTGTTGAGAGGGCAGAACTTCTCGCACTCGTGATTACATTTCCTGTTCTGACATCTGTCAATCAGGACTGCTGCTATCCGCATGTTTTCGTCGATTCTAATAATAATATAAATAAGGTAAGTCCGAACCAACGCTGTTGCAGATGTTTATTATCAGAAAGTGTTATTTCCAGGGAGGTATGATCGGTACCGCCCCGGGAGTGTTGATGATTATACTCAGGCTTCCGCCGTCTGTGCTTCCTTTCTGCCCCTGATCAGGAATACGGAGATGAGCACGCTGATCAGCAGCATGTACGGGTAGAGCAGATACGGGATGATCTGGAATGCCGTTATCGAGAATCCGAGCATCGTCACCGCGGATATGGCGATAAGCATCTGGGCCCCGTAGGGGATTATTCCCTGCATTATACACGAGAATGTATCGAGGATGGATGCCGTCGTCTTCGAGGATATGCCGTATTCCTCGGAAACGTCTTGGCGATGGGGTTGGCCATCACGATGGCGACGGTGTTGTTCGCGGTAGCGACATCCATGGCGCTGACGACAAGTCCTATTCCAAGCATTCCGCCCTTGCGGCTCTTGAAGATGTTCTTGATCCATGACAGGAGTGCATCGAATCCGCCGTTGTAGGCGATGATGGCACAAATGGCCGATACCAGAATGGCGACCATTGCGGTCTCCAGCATTCCGCCCATTCCTCCGCTGATCATAGGCAGCAGGTCCAGAGCATCCACCGTTCCGGTAGCGACCATGATGATCGAACCTGTGACCATACCGGCCGCCAGCACCATGAATACATTGACACCAATGATATCTCCGATCAGGACTATGAGGTACGGGATGATCAGGACCAGGTCGTAATCGCCGGGTATTCCGGATCCTCCGCCGTTGAACACTGTCATGAGGGCGATTATGACGATGGTGGCAATTGCCGCCAGGAGTGCTATCCAGAAGTTCTCCCTGAACTTGTCCTTCATGTTACAGCCCTGTCCGTTACATGCAGCGATGGTAGTATCAGAGATGAACGACAGGTTGTCTCCGAACATCGCACCTCCGATGACGGTTCCAACACAAAGAGCAAGGTTGAATCCCGTGATGTCCGAGATCGATACCGCGATGGGTGTGATGACTGTGATGGTACCCACCGATGTTCCCATCGAGATGGATACGAACGCACTGACCAAGAAAAGGACGATGACCGCATATTCCATCGGTACATAGGTCAGAACGAAGTTCGCCACGCTCTCCGCACCCGCCTTGTTCATGACACCGGTGAAGACACCGGCAGCAAGGAAGATGAGGATCATCATGAAGACGTTTGGATTCCCAACACCGTCCCCCATGATCTTGAAGCGTTCATCCGAACTCGCTTTCGTCTGCAGATACGCGATCGCCAGGGCGATTAGGAATATCAGCAGCACAGGGATGCTGTAGAACCCTTGTGTTATTCCTAGTCCATATTCGAGTATTATACCCAATCCGAGATAGAGTACTACGAATACCAGGATAGGGATCAGTGCCTTAGGGTTACCGTTAGTCAATGGGTCGCCTCGTTATGCGCTTGGCGCAATGATGACAGAAATTCTGAGCTAATAAAACTTAATAGTGGAATTGAGCCAGACCGTCCATTAATCTGGACGAACGGTAGGTACATCGCGATAATTTCACTCTGTCTGCTCAGGCTTCTTCCTGAACACGAAGTACTTGCTCAGCACCCAGTTCAGCACGATTTCGACTACGCTGGTGATGATCTTGGCCAACATTCCAGGGGTCTCGATGATGAACCTGTCTATTCCCAGATAGAGCAGAATGGGGAACAGGACCCACGCTATGATTCCGGTGAAGATCCTGGAGCCTATGAAGGCGGACAATTCCTTGGTGACCGTCTTCACATCGAGATGTTTGGATTGGAACACATACAGCTTGTTGGTGAAGAACGCGAAGATCACCGATATCAGCCATGACGAGATGTTGGCGATGTTCAGTTCGAAGGACAGGAAATCCGTGAAAAGATAGTAGGATCCCCAGTTTATGACGGTGGTGGCACCCCCTACGATAAGATACATTATGATCTCCCGGTACCTGACGAACAGGTCTTTGGCCACTCCCATGAGTCACAGAAAATCCTAACACATTATTATAGTTGATGTAAACCGAATTACCTGGTACATTAGTCCCGGGGCCGATCTCAGTTCGGTTTGAATTCCGCACTTCTCGTGAGCTTGTTGCCGAAGAGGCGGGTCATGAACTTGAACATCAGGTATGCGAGGATGATGTCGAGCACCGCGGATGCGAGTATTCCGACCAGGTCCTTGATCTCCTCGGGTGCGTCGATCCCGGGCATGACCACGAACTTGAAGAAGAACATGATCGCCATGTAGAACGCGTACATCCAAGGCAGGGTGTTCCTTCCCATGTACTCCAAGGGTCTGCACCTGAGCCTGTTCTCCGGTATGCGGAAGGTCAGGAGGAACAGGGGGATCGCGATGATGACGGATCCGAAGTAGAGACTGGAGTAGGGCACACCGGTCATGGGCTGGAAGTTCAGCACCTCCCAGACGGACATCGCGGCTCCGATGATCAGCAGAGCGAACAGCATCAGGGTGCTCCAGTTGTCGGTGACATCCTTGCGCTTGTGCAGGTAGTATCCCAGAGGGAAGAAGAAGAAACCTTCGAAACAGTAGAAGACCTGTCCGATGTTGTATGTTCCGATGCCTGCTACCTCATCCAATCCGATCCATGCGCAGACGTCCGCCGTGAAGATCAGTATGGCGATGCAGATGATCCCGAAGATCATCGAGTACTTGAAGTCCTTGTGGTACTTGTACAGCGCCCAGTGCAATACGTACGCTGCGAACAGGAAGATGACGAACCAGATGTGCTTGTTGGACCAGTTCATCGTGGTTAGTCCGCTGATGAGCTCATCCGATGAGATGATGCCCGCACCGTAGTAGATGAGGTCCAGGACGAAGTATAGGACCTTCATGATGACCAGGAGGATCAGGATCCTCAGGGTCTTCTTCTTGAGATTCCTTTCGGAATGTCCGTCAGCAGAATAAAGATAGTATCCGGAGATCATGAAGAACACCGGCATGGCGAATCTTCCGACCCCTTCCACGAAGTCGTATGCATTCATTCCGAACAGCTGGTAGCACGGTTCGTAGTGTACGAACACTATGCAGAAGATGATTAGAACGCAGAATGTCCTGAGGAAATAGTTCTCCTTCCTCTCGACGGCTGGTGCATCCGACATAAGCCAGAGATAGCGACCTTGTTTAAAACGATGCCCATCGGGAAAGGGCATACATACTAATTTTTGGGATGTTCGGTAAAGAACAAATGGGTATCCGAAAAGTCCGACCTGGGACGAATAGGATTTATATCCGTATCCTGGGCTACGAATTTCGTAGAATAGGGCATTTTAGGTTGCAAATTACGAAAAATCCAACTTTTAAAATAGGGGGCAGGGGTAGAGGAGGAACATGGCCGAGGGTACAGAGGGCGTAAAGGTCCTATTGGGCGATCAGAGGAAGGGTGTGCTCGCCCTTACGTTGCCTATAGCCGTAGCTCTCTTCGTCCAGAACCTCAACAACATCGTCGACAGTTTCTGGGTGGCGGATCTCGGTCAGAATTCCATGGCGGCACTCGGTATCGTCTATCCGCTCTACTGCATCCTGATCGGTATCGGTAACGGACTCGGTATCGGAGTATCCGCTGCGATAGCCCGCAACATCGGTATGAAGGATCATGACAGGGCCAACGGTGTGGCTGGACAGGGTCTGTTGCTAACATTAGTGATCTCCTTGGCCATGACGATCCTACTTGTGGCCACTGCAGAACCCGTGATCAACATCATGGGCGGAGGGGATATGATGAGCGAGTGTCTTGCCTACGGTCTCCCCATCTACCTCGGTTCCTTCTTCATCGTGTTGAGCGGAGTCATGTCCGGTATGCTGAGAGGGGAAGGTGCAGCTAGGCGTTCCATGGCCATCCAGGTCGTGGGGGCCGGAATAAACATCGTGCTAGACCCCATCATGATATTCTGGATGGACATGGGTGTGGCCGGAGCCGCATGGGCAACGGTCATCGCATTCGTGATTTCATCCATGATGGCATTCTACTGGTACCTGAATGGTGAGGAGATGTACATCCGCCTGGGGAGGAAGAACATGGTAAGGTTCAACCCTGCTCTGGACAAGGAGATCCTCAACGTCGGTCTTCCGGAGAGCATTGAACTGACGGTCATGAACTTCTTCAACATATTCCTGAACATGTTCGTGATCATCTGCGCAGGGACCGCGGGTCTTGCCGTGTACACAATGGTATGGAGGATCGGTTATATCGCCGTCATCCCGGCCCAGGCCATGGGAGGAGCACTGGTCGCCATATGTTCCGCCGAGTACGGTATGAAGGAGTTCGGAATGATCCGCGACGCATACTACTTCTCGGTGAAGCGCTCGTTCCTTATGGTGCTGGCAGCCTGTGCCGTCTTCGCATTGTGCGCAGGTCTTCTGGCGGACATCTTCATACGTACAGAGGATATGGAGTTCATGCACGACGAGATGGTGATGTTCTCGTACACCATGGCAGGATTCCTGCCGGTCTTCGCAATGACCTTCGTGGGTTCCTCGCTGATGCAGTCCCTCGAGAAGGCAGGCCACGCCATGTGCAACACCCTGGTAAGGAACATCCTTGTCACGATATCGTATTGGATCGCGTCCCTGGTCGCGCCGAGCCTCTTCGGAATCGGAATTGCACTTATCATCGTAGAGGGTCTGGGCGGAATAGCGATGCTGATACACGGAAAGATCATACTGGACCGTGTCGAGAAGTGCGTCATGTCGACAGTCCCGACATGAATTATAAGTAACACGTGCGCAATTGATGGCACGGTTAATAATGACGAAAGTCTGCATAAGCATAGCATGGCCGTACGCTAACGGGCCTATTCATCTCGGACACGTAGCAGGATCGCTCCTGCCTCCTGACATCTTCAGGAGATACAACTTACTCCTCGGAAACGAGGTGCTCGTGGTCGGAGGATCCGATCAGCACGGTACCCCCATCACCATCTCCGCCGAGAAATGCGGAATGACTCCCGAGGCATATGCGGACAAGTATCACGAGATCAACAAGAAGGCCATCGAGGACCTCAATATCCACTACTTCTTCAACAAGACCCACTGCCCAGTCCACTTCGAGGTCGTGCAGGACGTCTTCAAGAAGCTCATGGATGAGGGCTACATTTACATCAAGGAGACGGAGCAGTACTTCTGTCCCAAATGCAACCGCTTCCTCCCCGACAGGTACGTCGAGGGAATCTGCCCTAAGTGCGGTGCGGAGAAGACCCGTTCCGACCAGTGCGACTCATGCGGTACGACTTTCGAGCCCGGCGACCTGAAGGAGCCCTACTGTACACTGTGCGGTTCCACACCCGAGATTAGGCTCACCAAGCACTTCTTCCTGAAGCTCAGCGCCTTTACGGACAAGCTCATCGACTATGTGAAGGACAAGGACTACTGGAGATCCAACGTCAAGACGTTCACACAGAACTGGCTCCAGGGAGAGGGACTCACCGACAGGGCCATTACCAGGGATATGTCCTGGGGAGTGCCCATCCCAATCGAGGGCTGGGACGACAAGGTCATCTACGTCTGGTTCGACGCCGTTATCGGTTATCTTTCGGCATCCGTCGAGTACTCGAGGCAGATCGGCAAGCCCGACTTCTGGAAGGAGTACTGGCAGAACCCGGACTGCAAGCACTACTATTTCATCGGAAAGGATAACATCCCGTTCCATTCCATTATCTGGCCCGCAATACTCATGGGCCTGGGAGACATGCAGCTCCCCTACGATATACCCGCCAACGAGTACCTCATGATCGGAGGTGGAAAACTATCCAAGAGCCGCGGTGGGGCGATCGACATCCCCAGCGTGCTGGAGAAGTACGATGCTGACGTCGTCAGGTACTATCTTTCCGCCGTCATGCCGGACACCCACGATTCGGAGTTCACCTGGGAGGATTTCCAGACAAAGAACAACACCGAACTGGTAGCAAACCTGGGTAACTTCTTCCACAGGTCCCTGGACTTCGCGAAGAAGAACTTCGGCACCATCCCCGCAGGCGAGATGGATCCCGAGGTCACCAAGGCGATCGAGGATGCCGTTAAGGAGTTCGACGACCTCGTGGGACACTGCGATTTCAAGAAGGGACTGAAGACGGTCATGAACCTCTCCTCCTTCGGTAACAAGTACTTCAACGACGCGGCACCCTGGAAGCTTGTCAAGGAGGACAAGGATGCATGCGGAAAGGTCATGCACAACGTCCTGAGGCTCGTACAGGCCCTGTCAGTACTGTCCTGGCCCTATGTGCCTGCGGCAGCGGAGAAGGTATGGGGATTCCTCGGCAACGAGGGCACCATCGAGAAAGCAGGTCTCGGAGCGGCATCCAAGGACGTCGTCACCGGACAGCAGCTCAACGATCCTGTCCCCGTCTTCAAGAAGCTGGACATCCCCGAGCTCAAGGAGGGTAACAAGCCCAAGGACAACAAGCAGCAGGAGCAGCCCAAGACCTTCACCGGACCGTTCGCGGACTTCAGGCGTCTGGACATTCGCGTCGGTACCATCGTGTCCGTAGAGGATCATCCCGAGGCGGAGAAGCTGTACGTGCTCAAGGTCAACCTTGGAGAGGAGGACGGGCCCAGGCAGCTGGTCACCAACATCAAGTCGATCTTCCCCAAGGAATACATGATGGGAAGGAGACTCCTGGTCATCGCTAACCTGAAGAAGGCCAAGTTCCGTGGAGTCGAGTCGTTCGGTATGCTCATGGCCGCGGATGACGAGAAGGTCGGAGGAAGTAGTGTGGCGCTCCTGAAGCCCAGCACCGATGTCCCCGACGGAACCAAGCTCAACTGCGGACTGGAGAACTCTTCTTCAAGGATCGAGCTGAAGCAGTTCGAGGCCGTCAAGATCAAGATGTCATCCGTCGTGGACGGCAAGTTCATAGGCAAGGACATCAAACTTCCCGCAAACGCACCCAAGAGGGTCACCGCAATCATCGACGGCGACGAGATAATGGCGTTGGGCGACGGCAAGGATTGTGTTATAACGGTAGACGAGGATTCAACCATCCTCGACGGAGCAGACGTAAGATGAAGGCCGACCTGCATGTCCACTCGCTGTTCTCGCCCGATTCCAGGGCACAGTTAGAGGACATCATAGCGGTCGCCAAGGACCGCGGTCTGGGCTGCATCGCCATAACGGACCATAATGAGTTCATGGCCTTCGAACTTTTGAAGGACCGCAAGGACATCATAGTGATCCCGGGGGAGGAGGTATCCTCCACTGCGGGTCACATAATCGCTCTGGGCATCGACAGGCTCATCCCGCCCAGATTATCGATCGAGGAGACCGTGGATCTCATCCACAAGGCCGGAGGATATGCTTATGCGGCACATCCGTACAGGATGTGGTCGGGGCTGGGAGAGGACAACACCAGGAACCCCTGCTTCGACGGTACCGAGGCCAGGAACAGCCGTTCCACCGGAAGGGACAACAAGAGGGCCCAGAAGCTGGCCGCGGAGATCGGCAAGCCTGTGACCGCAGGTTCGGATGCGCATGTGCCCCGTCATGTCGGTCTCGGTTACGTGGAGCTGCCTGATACCGTTACGAATTGGCAGGAGGCCGTCGAGGCCATCAGGACAGGAAACATCTCAGGTGTCTTCAGTGAGAACAGGAATTCGATAAGATCCATCCTCTACGCACTGAAGACCTTCTTCAAATTCTCCCTGCGCGGTTTCAGGAAGATTTAATCATTATCAGGGGATTATTCAATCTCTATCGTTACGGATACTCTGGGGTAGTACTGCTCGTTGAGATAGTAGTCCTCCACCTTACTGGGTATCTCCCCAAGGTCGTATCCCGTTGCCGTAGTCTCCCCGAATATGAATCCCTCCGGGTTGACATCGTTTCTCCGCAGAGGTCAGGTCCGTCCTCTTGTGCCACCCTATAATGTTTTTAAGTGATTTTTCCCCTACCCTGACACAGGTAATCCATATGGACAGCAACGTACGCCCGGAATCAATGGAGCGCATCACAACACCCGCGCTCGCCGATGCATTCATCGAAGAACAGGTCGCCGCTCTGCAGAAGCAGATCGGGGACGGAAAGGTACTCCTCGCATTGTCCGGAGGTGTCGACTCATCCGTTGTGGCGGCACTCTTGATCAAGGCGATCGGAAAGAACCTCACATGCGTTCACGTCAACCACGGTCTCCTCAGGAAGGGAGAGGCCGAGCAGGTCATCGACGTCTTCCGCAACCAGATGAAGGCCAATCTGGTCTATGTGGATGCCACGGACAGGTTCCTCGACAAGCTCGCCGGAGTATCCGATCCAGAGCAAAAGAGGAAGATCATCGGAAAGGAGTTCATCGATGTCTTCGAGGAGGAGGCCAAGAAGGTCGAGGGATGCAAGTTCCTCGGACAGGGTACGATCTATCCCGATATCCTGGAGAGCAACGGGGTCAAGGCACACCACAACGTGGGCGGGCTCCCCGAGAAGTTCGGTTTCGAGCTCGTAGAGCCCGTGAAGCTCCTCTTCAAGGATGAGGTGCGTGTGGTAGGAAAGCAGCTCGGACTCCCTGACAACATGGTGTACAGGCAGCCCTTCCCCGGACCCGGACTCGGTGTCCGCTGTACCGGAGCGATTACACGCGACCGTCTCGAGGCTGTTCGTGAGTCGGATGCGATCCTTCGCGAGGAGTTCGCGAAGGCGGGACTCGAGGGCAAGGTCTGGCAGTACTTCACCATCGTCCCCGACTACAGGTCTACCGGTGTCAAGGACGGAAAGCGTCTCTGGGACTGGCCCGTCATCATCCGTGCGGTCAACACGAAAGATGCGATGACCGCAACTGTGGAAGAGGTCCCCTGGCCGCTCCTGAATAAGATCACACAGAGGATCCTGACAGAGGTCAAGGGTGTCAACCGTGTCCTCTATGACCTCTCCCCCAAACCCTGTGCCACCATCGAATGGGAGTGAAACTTATACAAGCCGGGTCATACCCGGCACCTTCAGTCTGTTTATATATTCGTACAAGGCAATTCTATCCGCGTGGTTACGATGGAATCAGAAGATATCCGCAAAGAGCTCGGCCTTGTTCAGATCTACACCGGTAACGGTAAAGGGAAGACCACCGCTGCCTTAGGACTGTCCCTAAGGGCATCAGGAAGGGGATTGAACGTACTGTTCCTGCAGTTCCTGAAACCCGATGCGGGTTACGGGGAGCAGATGGCATGCGCCGAACTGGACAGGATCACCGTCATCTCCATGGGACTGAGCCATTTCGTAGGAAAGAATCCGAAGCAGCCGGATATCGATGCCGCGCATGAGGCTCTGAGGAAATCGGAGGAGCTCATAGGTACAGGGAAGTACGACCTAGCGGTACTGGACGAGGCGATGAATGCAGTCCGTTTAGGTCTCATCACTTCGCAGGAACTGATCGAATCCCTGAAGAAGAGGCCTGCACACGTGGAGATAGTCCTCACCGGAAGGGGACTGACCCACGAGCTCGAGGAGTATGCGGATCTCATAACCGAGATGAAGCTCATCAAGCATCCGATGGACAAAGGAATTGACGCAAGGAAAGGTATCGAATTCTGATATCACGGGAAAGCTTCTGTTCGTGCTAGATCTAAGAGTAATGTGTCATTCAATCGCTGCCCGGTTTCTGCGATACAGTGTGGTAACGGGACCAAGAAGCGCAACAGATATCCTACAAGTGTCAGGACTTCATTTTCTGTTCCTGATATCCTCGTCCAATGTACGGCCCATGGTATAGGTATCGCTATGCTCCTTCTCAGGCTTATCCGGCACATGCCTGTATTCACCGTATTTCTTGCGGAACCACAGGAATATCTCCGCATTGATGATGAATATGGCCGCTATGACGAGGAGTATCCCTCCGATGTCGATCGGTTCCAGGACCTCGTTGAAGAAGAAGAATCCGACCATCGTTGAGGCCACTAGCTCCATGACACCGAGTACGGACACGGTCGTAGGCTCAAGGTACCTAAGGCTGATCGCCAGGAGGTAGAACGGGACCAAGGTCAGTATGATACCGAACACAATGCATGCTCCAAGTCCGGTCACATCGGTGAATGCGTTCCCCAGCGGTTCGAAGTGGATGAATGGTAGTATCATCACGCTGGCGAAGGCGAATGTGTAGAACAGGCTGGCAGCAGGATTCATACCTCTGTCGTAATACACCTTGTTCCCCAGCAGGAAGAGCCCGTAGCAAAGACCGGACATTATACCGCTTAAAATCCCAGCAGCATCCAGGGACAGATGGCCTGTCACGACGTGCGTGACCAGGACGCAGCCGATGCTCGCTACAATCGCCGCAATGAACTTCTTAGCGGTGATCCTCTCCTTGAATATCAGGAACGAGAAGATCATGATGAAGTAAGGCGATGTCATCTGAAGCAGTGTCGCCAGAGACAGCGATGTGGTGGTCTGGGCGTTGAACAGGAACAGGTCGGACAGTAGCTTGAAGACCGCGAACAGTATGATATACGGTATGTCCTTCAGCGTTATGTGAAGTGTCTTGGGCGCGAAGATCGCCAGTACTATGAGCAGGACTATCGATGCGACGGATAAACGTACAAAAGTAACATCGATGGACGCCAGCCCGAAGTCGTTCTGAAGAAAACGGTTAAAGAGACCGAGGAATCCGAAGCATGTCGTGGCTATCAGAATAGCCGATACTCCGACGATCCTCTTCTGGCCCATGAGGGGTCACTAATTAACAGGCATAAAAAGATATCACTTTGTAAGAACTCGAACTATGGACATGCCCACACAGGACATTTTTGAAGTAATAATGGGGTCGGGAGAGGGGATCGAACCCCCGTATGCGGATCTGCAGTCCGCCACATAGCCACTGTGTTACCCCGACGCTGGGTCGCAACATCAGTTGACCGTATTTATTGATATCGTTACTTTCTCTTGTAGAGGGCATCCCCTTTCTTGAAGGCGTCGAAGCCTCCCTGAGCGTCTCCCTTCTTGAAGAGGAGTTCTCCGAGGTCGTACCAGCCCTTGGCATCGTCCGGGTTCAGCTCCAGACGGAGCTTCAGATGGGCGATGGCGTCATCAAGCTTCCCTTTCTGGGCAAGTGTCTTGCTGTATTCGCGGCCGTTGGTCTCCTCGTCCCTGACGCGGAGCATCTCCATCTGGGCCTTGTTGAGGATGACCCTTACGGCATTGTCCGATATCCAAGGATATCTGCTCTGGACGATCCTCTTGAAGGGTTCGACCTCTTTCTCGTCGATGTTGCATTCCTTCCCCTTGAAGATCTTCCTGGGGACGTCCACGGTCATGCTCCCGTGGATCACGGTGACGTGATCGGCCTGAGTCATCCTTCACCTGAACTTAACGACGCGTCCGCAGGCATCCCTCTTGGATACCCCGAACTCTGTGAGCTGGGCGATCTGGCCCTTAGTGAATACAGGCCCGTCCTTGCAGATGCGCTTGTCGTCCATGACACAGCATCCGCAGACCCCTGCACCGCATTTCATGTATCTCTCGAGGGAGAGCTGGCAGTCCTGGCCGAGTTCCTCGCATGCTTTGTATGTGAAGTACAGCATTACTTCGGGTCCGCACGCCAGGATGCAGTCGTAGGACTTCTCCTTCAGCTTCTCCTTCATCAGCTGCACCGCATTGCCGTGGAATCCCTTGCTTCCGTCATCCGTGGCAATCCAGAGATTTGCCGCATGCTTCTCCGCCCTGTCGAGCATGATGAGGTCCTTATCCGAACGCGCTGCGATTATTGTATCTGCACCTGTCTGGACGACGACCGGCATGACCGCTGCTGTTCCAACTCCGCCTCCAATGATCAGCACATTCTTGTTCCAGAGGTCGAATCCGTTGCCGAACGGTCCCCTGATGGAGATCCTATCGCCCTCCCTGAACTCGTGGAGTCTCTTAGTGGCATCTCCGATGGCTTTGACAGTAATGCTCTTGGTGTGCTCGCATATTCCCGAGACGGACATGGGGATCTCGTCGGTGCCGGGGATCCATATCATGATGAACTGTCCCGGTCTGACCTCCGCATCCCAGTCGAAGACGAAGGTCTTCGTGTCGTACGCTTCGTCTATGACCTTCTTAATCCTGACAACATCACTCATGGGCAGCACCTACCATTGATTCGATAGAGGGATAACCGTACTCCTCCATGAAGGACGACAGTCCCTCGTTGACCTGCTGGAAGACCTCAAGTCCCTTAGTGCCTACAGCGCTTCCGATCTGGAATGCGCTCGCACCGGCCATGATGTATTCCGCTGCATCCCTCCAATCAGAGATACCTCCGACACCGACCAGCGGTATGTCCAGGGCGGATTTGAGATCATAGATCGCCCTCACTCCGACGGGTTTGACGGCCGCTCCCGAGAGTCCGCAGAACTTGTTGCTCATAATCGGTCTGGCGAATTCGGGTGAGATTACCATCGCTTTGAGCGTGTTGATCGCAACAATCGCATCCCCGCCTGCATCCTGCACCGCCTCACCGATCTTGGTGATGATGTGGGTATTGGGCGTGATCTTCGCCCATACAGGGATGGAAACTGCTGACTTGACAGCGGATACGATGGACTTCACCAGCTCCGGATCCGTTCCGACCTCCATCCCGTACCCCTTAGCGTGGGGACATGAGAGATTAAGTTCCACTGCGCAGGCCCCGTAATCCTCCATCTTCGCACCGAGCTTGGCGAAGTCGTCCGGACCTGCTCCGTAGATGGATCCGATGACCTTTCCCTTGGGAACGGCGATTTCCATCTCCTCCTTGAACAGCTCGATCCCGGGATTCGGGAGTCCCATGGCGTTGACGTATCCTCCTCTGACCTCCATGAAACATGGGTTGTCATGGCCCGCATTGGGTTCCAGTCCGATGGATTTGGTCACAACTGCACCTGCTCCGGATTCCAGCACGCGTACGAGGGAATCCCCTGTCTCATCCATGATTCCGGATGCGATCATCCCCGGTCTCTCCAAGTTGATGCTTCCGACTGCGGTCTTCAAGGATACCATGATTTGACCGATGCGGTACTCCGATATTAGGTTGATGGCAGAGATATCCTTATTAACGCCTCATAGGATTGGCAAACATGGACGTGGAATCCGTCAGGAAGGACTTTCCGACCATCCGCAAGAATCTCGGGATCTATTTGGACAATGCGTGCCAATCCCTGAGGCCGGACCAGGTCATCCAGGCTATGACGGATTACTATGAAAACTATCCCGCTTGCGGAGGACGCAGTGTCCATTCCATGGCCACGAAGGTCTCTGTGGGAGTAGACGAGTGCAGGGAGACGCTGGCATCGTTCTTCAACACCAAGGATCCCGAATGCTACATCTTCACCAAGAACACCACCGAAGGACTCAATACGGCAGCGTTCGGTCTGGATCTGAAGAAGGGGGATGTTGTGGTCACAACGGATTCCGAGCACAATTCCAACCATGTCCCGTGGCTCCAGCTTAGAGACATGAAAGGGATAGAACGCAGATTCTCCAAGTCCGGAAAGACCGGAGAGTTCGACATCGAATCCTTCAAATCCTGCATGGACAGGAAGGTGAAAGTCGTTTCAGTCCAGCATTCCAACAACGTTACCGGATGTTCCGTTCCGGTGAAGGCCGTCACCGAGATCGCACACGACTACGGTGCAAAGGTAATCATTGATGGTGCCCAGGCGGCCCCGCACATGCCCGTTGATCTCTCTAAGATCGATGCGGACATCTACTGTTGCTCCATGCACAAGATGCTGGGTCCCAGCGGAGTGGGCATCATGTACGGCAAGAGGGAGGTCCTCGAGAAGCTGCATCCTCTCACATACGGAGGAGGTACCGTAGGTATCACGACATACGACAGCGTGAACATGGCACCTATACCGGACAGGTTCGAGGCAGGTCTCCTGAACTACGCAGGTATCATCGGTACCAAGGCAGCTCTGGATTACCTCTCATCCGTAGGGATGGAGAACATCGAGGCATGGGACACCGAGCTGATGAAGAGGGCCATGGGCAATCTCGAGGATATCAGGAACCTCCATATGGTAGGTCCCGAACAGCCTGGGAAGAGGTGCGGAGTACTTTCATTCAATATCGACGGTCTCGTCTCACATGACATCGCGATGATGATGGACAGCATGGCAGGCATCATGATCCGTTCCGGTATGCACTGTGCCCACCCATTCTATGTCTCCAGGGCCATTGACGGCAGCGCTAGGGCCTCCACGTACCTGTACAACAGCCCCGAGGAAATCGACATTTTCACGGACACTGTCAGGAAGATCGCAGAGACGTTCGGCGAGTGACCGTTATCGTATCGCCCCATTCCAATTGGAATTCTCCCAGGAACTTAGTTGCGGATATCTGTCTCTTCCCGTTCCCGAACAATTCCACGAAGCCACTGTGCACGGATACGGTGTAACCTTCCGGCAGCATCCTGCTCCCGTCGAGGATTATGGTGTCATCATCCGAAGACTGGAATATGTCCAGCATGTATGCGAATCTATCAGTGAGATCCTCATCAAGGGAATCCCTTTCCGTATCGTATATCCCGTTCAGCACTCCTGTCACGGAAGCGATCAGTATCACTCCGCATACGCACAGTACGACTCTTGACAGGGTGAATTCGATCATATCTCCCTCACGGATATCCCGTCGGTCCCGTTGGACATCTCGAGTATGAAGGAACCCGACAGAGCGGTCTCATCTCCTATCACAGGACGTTTCAGCAGAACGGCGTCTATGAGCTCACCCTCCTTCAGAACACGGACTATGTGCCCGTCATCGCCCCCGACGATCAGACATCCTCCGTCAGGCACTTCGAACTGACGCCACGTCTTGTACTCAGGACCTTTGGATCCGAGACCGTCAAGCACACTGGCCAGTTCCGCCCCGCATGATGTCAGCTTATCATTCTCCATCGAATCCTGTATGTTGTCAACCGAGGACACTATCGGAGGCACCATCAGCGCTAGTATCATGAAGGATACCGTCAGTTTTATCGGAAGACTGATGACCCCGCTCCTGGAGCGAATCATACGATCACTCCGGGGACCTCCTCGGTGTATGTGGCGTATCCTGATTTGTAAGCGGAGATCTTCAAGGTTATCGTTCCCATCGGATAGTCCTCCAAGGTCCATCCCTTCAGCGTTGCCCTTCCTTTGGAATCCGTGACGACATCGTAATCCTTTCCGTCCGGATGGTTAACCTGGCTGTTGACGATACGTACGGTCACACCGGACATAGGATTGTCATCTTCATCTGTGACGAATATGTGGATGTCGGGGATCTCCCCGTCCTCTATGTAGACGATGTTCTCCTCGATGTTTAGGGAGCTGATGTAATGTGGGGTATCGATGTTCCCCATCCATCCCATTATCACTGCACTTCCCATGGTAGCGACCATTATCACTATCATCAGCTGCAGCGGGAGACCTTCAATGCCTCCTATGTTGTTTCCTTTCAATTTCCCGAGCAAGATATCACTCGGAAGGTGTTTCATCTGTTCAGAATATAAATGAGTGATACTGCGGTCAATTTGACAAGCCGATAGGAACTCTCTCAAGAACGGTGTGCTTGGCACCCTGTGGACTCAGTTCGGACCTCATGATGAGGATCTCGTCGCACAGGAACGATTCTAGTTCCTTTCCCGAATACTTCTGGATGAACGGCCTCGGATCCATCGGTCCGGTGCATCTGCCGACGGTGATATGGCTCTTGAAGGGCTTCTCGTCGAATTGTATGTTCGCTGCTTTGAGGTTCCTGGCGATTCCGTCAGAGATGGTTTTGAGGATATCGCTGGGTTCAGCACCTATCCAGAGGACTGAAGGCCTCTCGGGCTTGGGGAAGCATCCGGCGTTCCCTATTGTGATTGTGAAAGGTTCCATTCCGGCCACTGCATCGAAGACGGCCTTTGCCACCTTCTTGGTCTTGCCGTCGTCTATGTCGCCGATGAATCTCATGGTGATGTGCATCTGCGAAGCAGGGGACGGTCTGACGTTGTTCGTCAGCTTCATATCCGCAAGCACAGGGGCGAGGGCCTGTTTGTCCTTGACAGGTATGGAGATGAACATCCTGATTTTCATGACAGGTCCTTCTTGATGGATTCCAGCAATCCTCTGCAGCCCTTCGAGATGTCCTCGTAGGCCTTGTCGAAATCCAAGGTGAAGTAGGGGTCGTCCACGATTCCTCCTCCTGCATAGTCCATCAGCAGCTTCACCGTACACTCGGGGTTCGGACGGAGGTAGCTGATGTTCTCAATGTTCTCGTTATCCATGGCGATGATGTAATCGAACTCATCGAAGTCTTTGTATTCCAGCTGTCTGCTCTTCTTACCGGCACAGGAAATGCCGTGCCTTCTCATGACCTCCGCCGAACGCCTGTCCACCGGATCCCCGATATGGTATCCGCTGGTCCCTGCGGACTCTACATAGATCTTCCCGCTGAGGCCTTCCTTTTCGACCATATCCTTGAAGACGAACTCGGCCAACGGGCTGCGGCAGATGTTGCCGTGACAGACGAACAGTACACTTACGGTCATGGGATCGTCCGAACAAAGGTCTGGAAGTACTATAACTTGGCGCATCGGCTTTATATGTGGAAATCTTTCCAGAGTACATGAAGCAGCCCGAGCTTTCCACTCAGGACAAGATCGTCAACGCCATGCCCTTCATCGCATTCGGCGTCATAGTCGTTCTGGCCATTTATTTCGTATTCACGATGTGAATGCACAAATCCTTATGATCCGGTCACCCGGATGTTATCTGGTCCAGGCTGGGCCTTGTCAGATGCTATAGTATCCATAACGAGCCGATAGTATCTATCGATCATAGGACAGGTAATCAGAAAAAAGGGAAAAGGGCCCTTTTCGGGCCCGGTTTCAATTGTTGTTCAGTCTTCTGGATGTGGTCCTCTTGTAAAGGAACACATCCTCCTTGACCGATAGGTTCATACTGCCTTCGCGGTAGTAATCGGCCGCACCATGTTGGTACTTGACGTTCTTGAGCTGGGCCTGGAAGTGCGCGAAGAATATGGCGGCGGCGATCGCTGCGATCACAAGACCGATCCCGAGACCTCCGACATCGAAATCCTTCATGAAGAAGAACAGACCAAGCGTTATGGCCGCTATGATACCGAACACACCGGCGGTGGCGGAACCGAGTCTCAGCTTGTCCATGGGCAGGTTGCCAACCATCTTCCCGGTCTGACCGTTCATGGCGAACATGAACTTCTCACCGTTCCAGTCCGTGCTCAGAAGCCAGACGGGATACAGCGTATAATTGACAGTGGACGATTTCGCCTTGATGTTGGAGCTGTTCACGCTGACCTCATCGTAGTGTACGGTAGAAGCGAAAGCATCTGCGGCACCCTCGGCCATTCTCTTCCTGACGCGGGGACGCACGGTCTCCTGATCGATATCATACTTATCCGCCACGTATCCCGAGAGATAGGCGGTGGTGAAGTCCATGGCCTTCTTGTGGTCGAAGGGTTCGATGGATTCCATCAGGTCATCGGGCATCTTGGACGATCCGTCCGCAGGGACATGGTCGAATGCTATGTCACCCGCCCTTCTAACTCTGTAGTACTTGCGCTCTGTGTATTCTGTGTCGCCGGTCCTCCAGGTGCGCTCGTCCACACAGTTGTAGACGACATCCGCATCGAGATCCGCATCGTAAACCCAGAACGGGACGTACAGTCCTTTGACCTCTTCTAGCTGGTTGTACTCCTTGTATGCCTTGGCGACGAACCACTTGCTGCGTGCGTGCTCCTCGAGTCCCTTCAGGGCTTGTGCCTTGGTCATCTGGAACGGTATCACCAGATCGGGTTTCAGCGTACCCGATAGACGTCCTTTGAGCATGACCGCGTTACCGCAGTAGGGGCAGATGGTGGCCGATGTGTTCTCGTCGGTGTACAGGTTACCGCCACATGTCTTGCATTGGTATTCCGACATCCCGTAGAGTTCCGCATCGTCCCACTCGGAACCAGCATCCGCAGCGAGTTCAATCTGCTCCTCGTTGACGGAGAGGTCCCCCTCGTTCTTCTTCAACTCGTTGGGGTCGAACTCGTTGTCGCAGTAAGGGCATTTCACCCTCTGTGATCCTATATCGAACTCGAGCGAACCTCCGCAGAAGGGACACTTGTGATTGATTGTGTCCGACATCAGTTCGCATCCCCGTCGTTAAAGGGGTCCCCGCACTCGGGACAGAACTTCGGAGGCTTGGTGGGATCCTTGGGTTCCCAGCCGCACTTGTCGCAGCGGTATTTGCGTGTCTCGGGTTTCTTCGCTCCGCATTCCGTGCAGAACTTGCCCTTGTTGACCGCTCCGCAGGAGCATGTCCATCCGTCGTTGTCCGGTTTCTTCTTACCGCACTCGGGACAGAATTTCCCTGTCGCAGTGGCTCCGCAGGAGCATGTCCAGGCGTTCGCAGGGGGCTGTGTCTGCTGGGGCATCTGCTGTCTTTGCTGCTCCGCCCTGTCGTAGTATCCCTGGGCGTTCATGGAACCTCCGCCCATCTGACCGAGCATCCCGACTCCCATGAGTCCTGTAACAGCACCGGCCTCGTTGCTGGCAGCTGCCTTGAGAGCCTCGGCCTGGGCCTCCACGAGGGTTGCACCGGCCATGGATGGGTCCCTGAGCATTCCTGCTTTCTGGGCGTTCTTGATGAGCTCCATGTCCTCCGGGGGCAGCGTGACCGATCCGATGGCGACGCTGACCACATCCAAACCGCGGGTCTCCGACCATTTCGCGGAGAGTGCATCGTTCATCGCATCCTGCAGCTCGATGTTGTGGCTGACGATCTGGTTGGGACGGAGTCCGAGGTCGGATAGCTTCCCGAAACCGGGCTGGAGGGCACCGATGAACTCTGCCTTCAGCTGGTCGTCTATCTCGGACCTCTCGAATCTGTCCTTGACGTTTCCGCAGACGTTGGTGTAGAACAGGATGGGATCGGAGATCTTGTAGGAGAACACTCCGTGGCAGCGGACGGACACATCTATGTCCAGTCCGATGTTCCTGTCGACGACGCGGAACGGAATGGGATTGGCGGTACCGAACTTGTTGTCCAGGATCTCCTTCATGTTGAAGTAGTAGACACGCTGGTCCTTTCCGGTGTCACCGCCGTACGTGAAACGCCTGCCCATGGTCTTGAAGGTGTTGACCACACCCTTGCCGAGACCTCCGGTGAATATGCTGGGCTCAGTGGACTTGTCGTACGTGTAGTTACCGGGCTCGGAACAGATCTCAACGACCTTTCCGGATTCCACGATGATCATACACTGACCGTCGGCAACCGCGATACCTGAACCGTTACTGATGATGTTGTCGCTCCCTTTGGTGTTGGCGGAGCGCTTTCCTACCTGTTTGATACCCTTCACCATCAGGATCTCCTTCGGGATGGATTCGCAGTAGAAGAATTCCTTCCACTGGTCTGCCAATGTTCCTCCGACGGAGCCTGCGAGGGCTTTGATTAGTCCCATAAGTCTCTGTATGCGACTGTTTAGATTAAAGGGCATCGAGGATGTTCAAATAATGTATGGTCAAACGTACCTTTACCGACAGTCCGGTGGAGGCCTTTATCTACTTGGCAGGCGAAACCGATGCAAGGAGTCCGTAACATGGAAGCAAGGAATCTGATGGGAGCAGCTGTCATCGCAGTCTTAGCTCTCGTAGCAGATCGGAAGAGCACACGTCTGAACTCCAGTCACGGCTAC
>ERZ842401.1357-NODE-1357-length-35208-cov-5.127414_pt1 | contig 35208 bp, 28 predicted proteins | sample MGYA00521270_ERZ842401 | MGnify/ENA primary metagenome ERZ842401 (study PRJEB31892, sample SAMEA3878208) | bioreactor metagenome | biome: Moose rumen | place: Sweden | collected 2011-10 | study: EMG produced TPA metagenomics assembly of the PRJEB12797 data set...
CTTGTTCCCTTGTTCCCTTGTTCTCTTGTTCTCTTGTTCCCTTGTTCCCTTGTTCTCTATAGCAACTTAAAAAAGGTACTCGATTATGGCAAATTTAAAGTCTCTGGCCAAGGACACGATGATATATGGCATGACGGGAATGTTGGGACGTTTTCTCAACTACCTGCTAGTGCCACTCTACACAGCCACTATTAAGGCTGCTTCGGGCGGTTATGGCGTTATCACTAACATCTATGCCTACACTGCGCTGATTATCATCATTCTCACCTTTGGCATGGAGACCACCTTCTTTCGCTTCTCCAATAAGGATAATGAAGACCCCAAAGCAGTGATTTCCACTTCGTTGCTGGCAGTAACCGGAGTTTCTGCATTTTTCGTGTTGCTAGTGTTCTTGCTGCTGCCATGGCTGGCACCGGCAATGGGCTATGCCGACCACCCGAGCTACATCTGGGTAATGGCGATTGTTGTAGCTTTAGATGCTGTTCAATCAATACTTTACGCCTATCTGCGCTATCTGCACAAGCCAATTAAGTTTGCTTCCTTAAAATTTGCCTTCATATTTCTCAATATATTTCTTAACGTCCTATATTTCTGGCTGTTTCCCACAATTTACAAGAACCATCCCGGATGGGTGAGCAGCATTTATGACCCCGATATTGGTGTTGGCTATGCGTTCTATCTAAATCTAGTGTGTACCGGCTTGGTGACACTACTGTTCTGGAAAGAGTTTAAGAGCATCAAGTATAAAATTGACTGGCAATTGCTTAAGAGGATGCTGGAATACACCTGGCCCTTGCTAGTGCTTGGCATTGTGGGCATCTTGAACCAGACTATTGACAAAATTCTTTATAAATTCATCGACCCGAGTGAAAACGGTCAGGTACAGCTGGGCATCTATGGAGCGGCATGCAAGATAGCGATGATTATGGCGATTATCACCAATGCCTTCCGCTGGGCCTACGAGCCTTTTGTCTTCGGCAAGAGCCGCGATAAGGACAACCGTGAGACCTACGCCGCAGCAATGAAATACTTCATCATCTTCACCCTGCTGGCATTCCTGATGGTAGTGGCTTGGATTGACCTGCTCAAGTACATCATCGGTCCCGACTACTGGGAAGGCTTGAAAGTGGTGCCCATAGTGATGGCTGCCGAAATAATGATGGGAGTGTATTTCAACCTTTCGTTCTGGTATAAACTCACCGACAAGACCATTTGGGGCGCAATATTCTCCTTCACAGGCTGTGCAGTGATGGTAATTATCAACTTGGTGTTTGTACCGCGTTTTGGTTACATGGCGTGTGCCTGGGGAGGTTTTGTGGGCTATGGCGTGACGATGGTGCTCTGCTACATAGTGGGCAGGAAATATTACCCCATCAACTACCCCCTCAAGGACATTGGCATCTATATCGGTCTGGCGGTCTTGCTCTATGTGGCGAGCGTGCTGATTGACTGGGGCGGCAGCTTCGAAAATGTGGTATATCGCACATTGCTTATGCTGGTCTTTGTAGCGGTGCTGATGAAGAAAGAGAATGTTATGGAAAAGATGGTGGAATTTAAGCGACGACACCAGAAAACTTGAATGGTTGCGATGACATCGCAACAGACAGAACTCAACAAAAACTCCAAAAAAAAATGAGACTCGAGGACATGCCCCGAGTCTCATTTTTAGTATAGGATTTTACAATTATTATACTCCAAGGAGGATGTTATAGACAAATGTCACATCGTTAGTGGTGATTGAGCCGTCACCGTTCTGGTCGCCATTGACCATGTAGCTGGCGTCACCATTGAGCAGGTAGTTATAAAGAACAGTGACATCTACGCTGGTAACCTCACCGTCGCCGTTCACGTCACCAGGAACGACTTGCTGTTGCTGTTCCTCGCCAGGCAGCGGAATGTCGTCATGGTTGTCAAGTGCCTCAATCTCCTTGAAATAGGCGCGGAACGATGCCACAGCTTGTGGGGCGCTTGCCCACTTGGCGAGGGAGCCTGCCGAGTTAACGGCATAGATGCCTTCAAGCGACTGGTTGATAAAAGAGCCAGCCATCAGGTATTTCTCTCCGCTGGTGTAGGCGATGGGCTCAGGCTTGAGCAGCACATTGGTAGCGCTCCAAGTGATGGGAGTGCCAGTGAGACCTGCGGTCTTGTTGATAGCGATGATGTAAGGCACGTTGGCCTCCATGCTTGCAACTTCATTGAATACCACCTCGCCATCACTCTCTTGCGCAAATCGCTCAATCCACATATCGCTGCCGCTTGCCGAGCAAGTAGCGGGAGTGAACGGCAGCACGATGGTGCTCCAATTCTCGGCAACACCGTCTTGACGAGCTTTGTCAAATGTGCGCGTGTAGCTGATGTTCTGAGCTGTGAAGCTCTGAGGAGTGAAGTATGGATAACCGTCGGTAAGGGCAATGCTTGCTGCTGTAGTGCCGGCAACAATGTTCTTACCGTTGAGGCTTGCCGGAGCTGTTGCGCCCTCGTCGAGGAAGTAGAGGGTGTTGGGGTTGTCGTTAGGCTCGATGTTGCTCATTGTGAGACCCTCGAGGCTCACGGCAGCTACATTATCGGCAATCTGGAAGCCCTCAACAGGCTTGTAACCGTTGCGCTCGCCCTCGGCAGTCCAAGTGATGATACCGGGCAGGATGTCGTAGTAAACCGACTGTCCTGGCTGCACTATATTCTCCAGATGTGTGCCCTCCTCGTTGTCGGGGACATAGTTTCGGGCATACACGTTCATGGCGTAGGTGGAGCCGTAGGCCAAATTATCGAAGTCGAAGTAGAGAGTCTTTGACTCGCCAGCGGCAAGGTTCAAAGTGCTCTGCTTGTAGGTCACCATAGTGCCGCCAGCCACTGTGCCGTCCTCGTTCTTGGTGATGATAAACAGAGGAGCGAGCACATACTTGTTGTATTCGCCATCGCTATTGTTGGTAATAGTGGCACTGAAGTGGGCGTGGCTGTCGTAAATCACGTCGAAGTCGCCAGGGTTGTCGGCTGGCACCGCGTTCTCGGCAGCGATAACCACCGAGAGGTTGAGCTCTTGAGCCTCGGCACTCTGGGCGATGGTCACCGAGCCGGAGCCGATGTTGACGTAGCTACCATACTTGTCAAGACGCATGAGTCGCACGGTCTTGGTGCCCGACGAGGTGGGTGTGACGTTGAAGGTCACTACCGACTCTTCACCTGGGAGCACCTCGGCAGTAACAACGGTGGTATATTGCGAATACTCGTCAATCTGCTGTCCGCCAAAGTCGAGATACAGGTCGCCGAAGAAGCGGTCGGCACTGTTATTCTTGACGGTGACGTTAACCTGCTCCTTGACACCCACGCGCTCGCCGCCGGTGAACTCCCAGTTGGTGGTCTGAAGGTTGATTACCGGATGCTCGCTTGCGGTTGCCGAGTAGTTGGTCAGCGCCACTTCAAGGTAGTAGCGGTCGCTCTCCTTCATGAGTTTCCATTCGCTAGTGCCTTCCAACTGGTAAACACCCACAAGGCGATAGGTGCCGGTGAGTCCGGCTCCAAACTTAATGACATTACTTGCGTTGCTCTGGATTCCTGAACCGAAAGAGCGGGTTTGTCCCAGTGCCGAAGTGGTAACGGTATAGTAGATATTGTCCTCAGAGTTCTCGCAAATAGTGAACGAGCCGGTGCTTGGGTCATACAGAGCAAGAGCGGTCTTGAACTTCTTGCCGCTGTTGGCATGGTCGCTATAGCTAACCTTCACGATTTTACTCTTGTAAATCTTGAACGGGTAGGAGAGTCCGTCACGATCCCATCCACTAGGACCACTGATGGCTGTGCAGGTAAGCACAGGATCTTCCTCCTCGTCATCGCCACCAGGAGTAGCACCACCAGGGATGACGTTATAGACGATGTTCTGTTTCATGTTGTAGCCCTCGGCACTGCTTGAGCCGCCTATACCGCTAGCGTAGGGGTTCATGACTGCGAGCTGGAAATATCCGTTGCCCATGCCTGACCATCCCCAGTTGATGTGGAAATAGTTGCCAAACTCATATCCGTCGCACACGAAAGAGTGTCCGCCACCGCTGCCTGCGGTGCCGTTGTAAATCATGGGTCGTCCGGCAGCGAGCTCTTGATACACCATCTCGTCCCACACATCTTGTGTGTAGTCGTTGCGATAGGCGAGTTTAGAGCCGTAGCCAAAGAGTTTGAAACCACCAGGAATGTCGTCGGTGTAGGCACCAGTTGACGACACGCCATACTGTGACTTGACGGCGCAACCCACATAGTACATGAGGTGAGCTACTGCCGAAGTGTAGATTTCGTCCTCGGCACCAGTGTAGCTGTCCTTCATGTGAGCCCAGTCAAAGGTGGTGATGGGCAGCTCTTCCATTTCAACGGTGGCGTAGTTGTAGTTGCCATCGCTATAGGTGAAGGTGTAGGACGGAATCACCTGTGTGGTTTGTTCGGGATAATTGTGGAATTTCATCAGTTGCGACATTGAAGTTGCCACGCAGCCAGTGTAGGCGAGCTCATAGCCCTCCTCCTCGGTCGTGCCGTTCATGAACTTTGGACACTCGTTCCAGTAGGGAGTCGCCTGGTCCCACTTGGTGGTGAGCATTGGGGCGATGGAATTGCGGGTGTCAACCACGTTCATCACCCTTGGAGCTGCCAAAGCCTCATTGAGCTGAGAAGGTGCAACTTCATCAATTTGAGTGATTTGGAGTGCATACTCGTCGAGCCAAGCCTTCATGTTGGCGGGAATTTTAGCCTCGTCGAAGTAACCCTCGTTGCTGAACCCCAAAATGGGGTTAGTGCGGTCATCGCCCGAGACGATTACCCATCCTTGGTTGTTGCCAACGTTGAACACATAGTAGGCTGCAGAGGTTGCAGCTTTAAGTTTCTTGTTAGCTTTAGAAGCGAGCGTAACGCTGTTAGTCATCTTCTTGTCAAGCAAGAACTTTTGTGCTTCCTGCTGAGCCTGTTGTTGAGTGATTGGAGCAGCTTGCGCAAGCAATCCAACACTCATGCAGAGCATAAGCAGAAGAAATAGACGGTTTTTTGCCATAAAAACTAATTGGGTTAAAAAGTTAAGAAATAGTTATTTATAAATAAGTTTGGTTTGATTCTCTATATATTAGCTAGCAAATATAATCTAAATTTCTTAAACGCAAAAATATATTCAGTATTTTTATTCAAAATTTCAATGAATAATGTGGCGCATGGTATTTCTGTTCCCTTTTTTCGGCTGGATACAAATGTGAACAGTTTACAATGGCAAAATTTTAGGGCAATATAACGAAAATGCTGTTACTCAACATATTAAAAACTTATCAACAAGATTGTTAATAACTTTTTTGTAAATAAATGAAAATTCTTTTGTTTGGATTTGTAAATTTCAGTTTTTGTTTGTAATTTTACACCCTCAAAGCGAAAGTCGCAAAATTGCTTTAAAGAAACGAGTAAAATGACCACTACAGAGTATCATATTCCAGCCCTCCTTGAGGAGACTATTAACGGGTTGAATATCAACCCCGAAGGCATCTATGTGGATGTCACTTTCGGGGGTGGGGGTCATAGCCGTGCCATCATGGAAAAGTTGGGTGAAAAAGGCCGTCTTTTCTCGTTTGACCAAGACATGGACGCATGGGACAATCGTCTGAATGACAGCCGATTTACTTTTGTATATAGCAATTTCTCATTTTTGAAGAATTTTTTGCGCTATTATGACATAGAGAAAGTAGATGGCATCCTCGCCGACCTGGGCGTGTCGTTCCACCATTTCGATGACAGCGAGCGCGGCTTCTCGTTTAGGCAGGACTGCCGTCTTGACATGCGCATGAACCGTGACAGCAAGGTAGATGCCGCTATGGTGGTGAATACCTATGATGAGGAGCGCCTTGCGTCGGTGCTCTACCTCTATGGCGAGCTCAAGCAGTCGCGACGCATAGCTGCAGCGATAGTCAAAGCTCGCAACAGTGAAGAGATAACCACCACAGGCCGCTTGGTAGAGGTGGTGTCGCCCTTCATCAGAAAGAGTCAAGAGAAAAAAGAGCTTGCTCAGGTGTTCCAGGCGCTGCGCATCGAGGTCAACCATGAGATTGACGTGCTCAAGCGGTTGCTAAACCAGTCGCTCGAAGTGCTCAAGCCTGGAGGGCGTCTCGTGATTATCACCTACCACTCGCTCGAGGACCGCCTGGTGAAGAACTTCATGCGCAGCGGCAATGTGGAAGGGAAGATTGACAAAGACTTCTACGGACGAGTCAACACACCGTGGAAGCTCATCAACAACAAGGTCATCACCGCTGGCGACGCCGAGGTGGAGCGCAACCCCCGCTCACGCAGCGCCAAGCTAAGGATAGCAGAGAAAGATTATAGCACATAACATAGTTTTTAGCTATCTAGTTTTTAGTTGTAAACTCCACTAGAGATTCTAGAAATTCTTGAATATTTAGCAGACTTAACACTTAGCACTTAACATTTAGCACTTACTAACTCACCGATATGGCAAAAAGCAGTAATAAAAAACAGCAACACGAAGCGAGCGAGAAAGAAGAGTATGGTTTCACGCTCAACCCCATCGTGCTGATACAGCGATTGTTGCAGGGGCGCTCATTCCTCTCGCTTGGTTTCTTCAAGCGTTACTGGATTTATGTGATTGCCGGCACGGTGATGATGCTGATGTATATCTCCAACAAGTATGTATATCAAAGCGACAAGGCCAAGCTTGGCACCATGAAGGTGATGCTCAACAATGTGCGCACCGACTATGTAGATGCCAGCTCGCGCTACAACTCTCGAATCCTGGAAAGCCAGATGAAAAATTACGTTGACTCGATGGGAATAGATCTTAATTTATCAGAAGAACCACCATTTAAGCTTACAGAAAAATGAAGACATCCAACAAACAACACATCCTGTTTCGGTATCTTTTTGTGATATCGGTTATTTTGCTTTTTACGTCGGCTATTATCTACAACATGTTCAAGACCTCGATTCTAGAGGCCAAGGAATGGAACAACAAAGCCGACAGCATTCTCACTAAAGAGACCATCTTGCCTCCCGAGCGTGGACGCCTGCTCTCGGACAACGGTAGCGTGCTTGCCGCCAATCTCAATTATTATACCGCGCGCATCGACTGGACCTGCGAGGGGTTCTCGCGCAACGACTTCAAGGCCAATGTCAATGCGTTATGCGACAGTCTTCAGGAGTTTTGCGATAACAAGAAAAGTGCAGCCCAATGGGAAAAAGAATTAATGGCTCAGTTTGAAGCTCATAACAATAAAGTCTATCCATTGTTTACCGGATTAACACATTCACAGTTTCTACGACTTAAATCATTCCCGTTCCTCAGTTTGCCAAAGAATAAGAACGGCTTCTATTCCGACCCTGTAGTAAAGCGAGTTAAACCATACGGGTCGATGGCATCACGAAGCATTGGCACTGTGGGAGAGGTGAAAAACATGGAAGGACAGCATGGCCGGTCGGGGCTTGAGATGGCCCTCGACTCACTGCTCTACGGTGTGCCCGGCGTGAAACGCCGCATCCAGCTCACCAACCAAATTGTGGACTGGGAGAGCACACCGGCAGTGCCCGGCTATGACATCACCACGACCATCAACGTGCAGTTGCAGGACATCGTGGAAAACGAGCTCTACAAGGTGTGCAAAGAGACCGAGGCGGTGTGGGGCACATGCGTGCTGATGGAAGTGCAAACCGGCGAGATCAAGGCAATCTCCAACCTAGAGTGGAGCGACAAGCTGCAGGACTACTACGAAGGCTGCAACAATGCCGTGCTGTGCTATGAACCTGGCTCGGTCATGAAGCCCATCTCGATGATGGTAGCGCTTGAAGATGGCATCGTCGACGACATCAACGCAGTTGTCACCAATGGCAATTCGGTTATGGAATATGGCCAGAGTGTAATCAAAGACTCACATAGTGGTGCCATGACGCCACGACAGATTATAGAGATGTCGAGCAACGTGGGCATGGCGAAGATTATTCTCAAGAAATATGAGAAAAATCCCGATGGATTCAGGCAGAGGCTGGAGGAGATGGGGTTCTTCGAACCTTTCAACTCGGGCATAGGTGGAGAGCGGGAGCCAGAGTTTGCCACATTGGGTCATGCCAATAAAGACCGTGTGGCACTCACGCGCATGGCCTACGGCTATGCCACCAACATTCCGCCGCTGCACACCCTTGCCATGTATAATGCCATTGCCAACGACGGCAAGTATGTGCGTCCTCACCTTGTGAAGAAGCTCACCCGCCCGGGCAGCGACCACGACTCAATCGTTCCCATCACCTATGTGCGCCAGCAGGTGTGCAGTCCTGAGAATGCCGAGAAGTTGCGCATCATGTTGCACGATGTGGTGTGGGGGGATCACGGCACCGCACGCAACTGGGTTCAGGACGAAAATGTGGAGATTGCCGGCAAGACAGGTACCGCCTACACGGTTCGCAAGGATGGCTACAGCGATGAGAAGCGCTTGGCATTTTGCGGCTTTTTCCCTTATAAAGCACCTAAATACAGCTGCATAGTGCTTATGCTTGGTGCTAACCGTGGTGCCGCTGCCAGCAGTGGGCTCGTGCTGCGCAACATCGCTGCCAAGATGTATGCCCGCGGCATGCTCGGCAACAACAGCAACTACGACAACACCTCTGGCAATTCCAAGCGCAACACCTTGACCCACACCCAATACCAGAAAAGCCCCACCTTGTTCTTTCAGAGCAACAGCGCGCTGCTTAACGACCTGCGCACCTTTCTGGGCGGTGGCGAGACATCGATATATAATGCGCCTTCAAGCTCCACAACGGGAGTGCCCAACGTGTGCGGCATGACAATCCGTGAGGCTCTTGCTTGCCTCGAGAAAGTGGGACTTAACGTGCGCTTCACAGGCACAGGAAGGGTGGCGACCCAGAGTCTGACGCCCGGCTCGGCGTTCAACAAAGACGAGATTATTAATCTGACCTTAGAGATATAATTTAGAAGTATAAAAATGATGAAGGCTAAATCAATAGAAAAACTTATAAGTGACATTGAAGTGTTGCACATAACAGGCGACAACGGCAAGATGATAACCGACGTGGTGTGCGACTCAAGACTGGTGACCCACGGCAGCCTCTTTGTGGCAGTGCGAGGCGTGGCAGTCGATGCCCACCGCTTCTTGGGACAGGTGGCGCTGAGCGGTGCCGCCGCTGTGGTGTGCGAGACGCTTCCCAACGAGCTTGCTCCACAGGTGACCTATATCCAGGTGCCCAACAGCACTATAGCCCTGGCGCATCTTGCCGGCGCATGGTATGAGCATCCGTCGTCTAAGCTGCGCCTGGTGGGCGTTACCGGCACCAACGGCAAGACCACCATCGCCACCCTGCTCTATGAGCTGGCGCGACGGCTGGGCTACAAGGCAGGTCTATTGTCAACGGTTCAAAACATCATCGACGAGAGAGTGGAACCTGCCAAGCAGACCACCCCCGACCACCTGACCCTCAACCGCTTGCTTCACGACATGGTGGAGGCAGGTTGCGACTATGCCTTCATGGAGGTGAGCTCTCACGCCTGCTCGCAGCATCGCATCGACGGCTTGGAGTTTGCTGGTGGCATCTTCACCAACCTCACCCGCGACCACCTCGACTTTCACGGCACAGTAGATAATTACATAGCCGCCAAAAAGATGTTCTTCGACTCGCTGGGTAGCGATGCCTTTGCCGTGGTGAATGTTGATGACAAAGTGGGGAGCGTCATGGTGCAGAACACCAAAGCCAAGAAATATACCTACTCGCTGCGGTCGCTTGCCGACTTCAAGTGCCGCGTAGTGGAAGACCGCCTCGACGGCACATCGCTCATTATCAACGACACCGAGCTAGAAGTGATGTTCACCGGCAGGTTCAACGCCTATAACCTCACGGCTGTCTATGCCGCCGGGCTGTTGTTGGGATGGAATCACGACGAGGTGCTGGTGGCGATGAGCCGGCTCGTGCCGGTGGCAGGCCGCTTCCAGACGCTGCGCTCGCCGCGCGGATACACAGCCATCGTTGATTATGCCCACACTCCCGATGCCCTCATCAATGTGCTTGACGCAGTGAACGAGGTGCGCAAGGGCACAGGACAACTCATCACGGTGTGTGGCTGTGGCGGCAACCGCGACAGGGGCAAGCGCCCCATCATGGCACGCGAGGCAGTGCTTCGCAGCGACAAGGTGATTCTCACCAGCGACAATCCCCGCGATGAGGACCCCGACGAGATACTGCGCGAGATGCAGGAGGGTGTACCTGCCGATAAGCAGTCCACCACTCTCACTATCACCGACCGCCGTCAGGCAATCAAGACGGCCTGCCAGCTCGCACAGAGTGGCGATGTGGTGATGGTAGCTGGCAAAGGCCATGAGGATTATCAGGAAATCAAGGGTGTGAAACACCACTTCGACGACCGCGAGGAGATAATCAACATTTTTGAGACAGAGAAATAGATTGTTAGGTCTAGATAATCTAGAATTTCTAGAACTTCTATAAAAAACTAAAAACTAAGAAACAATGCTATACTACCTTTTTAGATTTTTAGAGCAATACAATATACCTGGGGCCCACATGTGGGGGTACATCTCTTTCAGGGCGTTGCTAGCGTTGATATTGTCGCTTGTGCTCTCGGCATGGCTCGGAGAGAAATTCATCCACTACATGCGCAAGCGCAAGATAGGAGAGACGCAGCGCGACACAGCTATCGACCCCTTTGGCGAGAAGAAGGCGGGCACACCGTCGATGGGCGGCATCGTGATTATCATTGCCATCCTGCTGCCAGTGCTGCTGCTGGGGCGCATGCGCAACATCTACCTTATATTGATGATTATCACCACGGTGTGGCTGGGATTTCTGGGCTTCTGCGATGACTATATCAAGATTTACCGCAAGCACAAAGAAGGGTTGAAAGGCAAATACAAGATTGTAGGTCAAGTGAGTATTGGTCTCATAGTGGGACTTGTGTTGTGGCTCAGCCCCGATGTGGTGATGCACGAGAACATGGAGCGAGTTACTGTCCCCGCCCAAGAGACCGTGGTGGCAGATGCCCCGCATGACGGTGCCGAAACAGCGTCAAGCACTCAAGATGGCACCAAAGTGGAGAAAAAAACCGTTGTCGTACACAAAGACAAAGCCGAGAAGTCGCTCAAGACCACCATCCCCTTTGTTAAAAACCATAACCTTGACTACGGATATTTCACCAAGTGGCTGGGAAAATGGGGCGGAGCTGCCGGTTGGGCGTTGTTTGTGCTGATGACTATTCTTGTGGTGACGGCAGTGAGCAACGGCGCCAACCTCAACGACGGCATGGACGGCATGTGTGCCGGCAACTCGGCGATTATGGGTGTGGCACTAGGCATTCTCGCCTATGTGAGCTCCAATACCGAATTTGCCTCTTACCTCAACATCATGTATATACCCCACAGCGAGGAACTTGTAGTGTTTATGTGCGCCTTCATCGGTGCCTTGATAGGCTTCTTGTGGTATAATGCTTACCCAGCACAGATGTTTATGGGCGACACCGGTTCGCTCACCATTGGCGGTATCATAGGCGTGTGTGCCGTGATTATCCACAAGGAGCTGCTGGTGCCCATCTTGTGCGGCGTGTTCCTGATGGAGAGCCTCACGGTCATCATCCAGACCCAGGTATTCAAGTACTACAAGCACAAGGGCAAGAAGGTGAGAGTGTTCCGTTCCACCCCGATTCATGACAATTTCCGCAAGCTCGACAAGGACTTGGACCCCAAGTGCAAGTATGTGTTACGCAGCTGGCCCCGCAACCGGTTCCATGAGTCAAAAATCACGCTGCGCTTCTGGATTTTCACCATCTTCCTGGCGGCGCTCACAATAATAACCCTGAAAATAAGATAATACAAGTTTCTAAAGTTCTAGAACTTTAAAAACTTGAAGTTTAGAGTTTAGTGTTTATAGAAGAACATTTCTTCGATATCAGAGAGAATATATATAATATATTGAGTCATCATAGTAAAAACGAGTTTTTAAAAAGAAATGAAAAGTTTAGTAGTTATAGGAGGCGGAGAGAGCGGCGTTGGAGCTGCCGTGTTAGGCAAAGTTAAGGGTATGGAGGTGTGGCTCACCGATATGGGAGCCATTGCTCCGCACTACAAGGAAATTCTCGACAAGTGGGAAATCGCTTGGGAAGAAGGTCACCACACCGAGGAGAAAGTGCTGGGAGCCGACGAGATAGTGAAAAGTCCAGGTGTGCCCCTTACGGCTCCGCTCATAGCCAAAGCGATGGAAAGAAACATTCCTGTAATATCTGAGATAGAGTTTGCAGGTCGTTATACCGATGCTAAAATGGTGTGTATCACTGGCAGTAACGGCAAGACCACCACTACCTTGCTCACCTATCACATCTTGAAGGAAGCAGGGCTGAATGTGGGTCTTGCCGGTAATGTCGGCAAGAGCTTGGCGATGCAGGTGGCTACCGAGCAGCACGATGTGTATGTGATTGAGCTGAGCAGTTTCCAACTCGACAACATGTATGACTTCCGCGCCAATATTGCTGTGATGCTCAATATCACCCCCGACCACCTCGACCGCTATGACTACAAGATGGAGAACTATGCCGCTGCCAAGTTCCGCATCATGCAGAACCAGACCAGCGAGGACGCCTTCATCTACTGGGAGGATGACCCCATCATCTCGGCACAGCTCAAGAGCATGAAGAGCGAGGCTCGCTTCTTCCCTTTCAGCGCCCGCGACGACAAGTCGTGCACTGCCTACTTGAGCAATGGCACGCTGTGCTTCAACGTGGAAGGCGACGCATGGGAGATGCCTAGCAGTGAGTTAGCTCTGAAAGGTCTTCACAACATCTACAACTCCATGGCGGCAGGTATCAGTGCCTCCTTGCTCGATATCAAGAAAGAAAACATACGCAAAGCACTCGCCAATTTTGAGGCGGTAGAGCACCGCCTTGAGTTTGTGCGCTCATTCGGCGGCGTGAGATATATCAACGATTCCAAGGCCACCAATGTCAACTCCACATGGTATGCCCTTGAGAGTATGACCGAACCCGTGGTGCTCATCCTCGGAGGTAAAGATAAAGGCAACGACTACAGTGAGATAGAGGAGTTTGTAAAAGAGAAAGTTGTCGCTCTGGTGTGCCTGGGAGTGGACAACAGCAAGCTGCACGCTTTCTTCGACGGCAAAGTGCCAGTTGTAGAGGATGCCCGCAGCATGGCAGAGTGTGTGGAGAAATGCCACACGCTAGCCAAAGAGGGCAGCACAGTGCTGCTGTCGCCTTGCTGCGCCAGCTTCGACCTGTTCAAGAGCTACGAGGACCGCGGCGAGCAGTTCAAAGAGTGTGTCAATAACTTAAAGTGAAACCCAAGAAACTGGCACGAGAACCAGCATGAGCGAGAAAGTATCAAGATATAGGGAAATGGCTCGGCGCTATGGCGACCCGTGGATATGGGGTATCTACCTCACCCTGGTGGTGCTGTCGATAGTGGAGTCTTACTCGGCGTCGAGCCGCGATGTGGCTCTGATGGGAGTGTATGAGCCCATCATCAAGCAGGTGGTGTATCTGGTAATTGGAGCTGTTTTTGTTGTGTTGTTGAGTCGCATCAACTACAACAACAAGATGTTGCTGCTGGTGCTCATCCCCTTGCTGTGGATTTTTACTATGGTGGCACTAATTTATGTGCTGGTGGCAGGAGAGGTGGTGAATGGTGCGCAGCGCGCCTTCACGATACCTATCATAGGACTGTCGGTGCAGCCGTCGGAGCTGGCTAAACTCTCGGCGGTCACTGCCCTTGCCTATATCATGGCTAAGAACCAGGAAGACCGCGACGTCTCTACTAAGGGCGTCACAGTATCGGCGGCGGTAGTGGCCCTCTTCGGTGCACTGATGATTAACAGCGGACTAACCAACACGCTGCTGCTCATGGCAATCAGTGCGGCAATGTTTGTGGTGGGTGGCGCACGTGTCAAGAAGCTTCTTGTGGTCTTGGCGATATATGCTGTTGTGGGCGGACTGTTCTGGGTGTGGAAAGACCTTAGCGACAAACGCGAAGAGAACATGCGCCAAGTGACAGCCGTTGAAGGCGGCCAGACGGTAGCTGTTGACAAGAGCAAGACGGTGGACCGCCACGGCATGCGCAAGGGTCGCATCTACAACTGGCGTCACCGCGATGAGCTTATCAACGACTCTGTCAACAGCGAGAACTCCCAGGAGATGTTCTCCATCATGGCGCAGGCGCATGGCGGGCTGTGGGGAGTGGGCATAGGCAACTCGCGCGAGTGCAGCCGCTTGCCGCTTGCCTTCAGCGACTATATTTTCTCTATCATCATGGAGGAGATAGGTCTAGTGGGGGCTATATTTGTGATAATATTGTATCTGTGGTTGCTGTCGCGAGCGGCAATGATAGCGCGGCGATGTCACCGTGTGCTGCCAGCGTTGCTCATCATCGGTATGGCGGCAATGATCACCTTCCAGGCTCTCTTCCACATGGCAATCAACACGGGGGTCTTCCCAGTGTCGGGCGAGCCGCTGCCGCTCATCTCTAAAGGCGGCACCTCGATACTTGTCACCAGCATCGCCATTGGCGTGATGCTTAGCGTGAGCCGCACCATCGCCAATAACACTAACGGAAAGAACAAGGATGACGGCAACAAGCTGCCTAGTGGTCTGGATGCCCGCAATCCTTCAGAAATACCTGTAAAAAATGAGTGGAAATAACAACAAATTAAGTGTGTTGATAAGTGGCGGCGGCACTGGTGGTCACATCTTCCCCGCCTTGTCGATAGCCAACGAAATTAAACGACGGGTGCCACAGGCAAACATCTTGTTTGTGGGTGCCGAGGGGCGCATGGAGATGGAGCGCGTGCCGGCAGCAGGATATGAGATTAAAGGACTACCAGTGGTGGGCTTCGACCGCAAGCGCCTGTGGCGCAATGTCAAGGTACTTTATCAGCTCAAGAAGAGCATGACGATGGCACGCACCATCCTCGAGCAGTTTCAGCCTAATGTCGCGGTGGGTGTGGGTGGCTACGCCAGCGGCCCCATGCTGCGCGAATGCCAGAAGCACGACATCCCCACCTTGCTTCAGGAACAGAATTCCTTTGCTGGCGTTGCCAATAAGCTGCTTGCCAAGAAGGCGAAGTGCATTTGTGTGGCCTACGAGGGCATGGAGCGCTACTTTCCCGCCGAGAAGATAGTGCTCACGGGAAATCCCGTGAGGCGCACGCTGCTCGAGTGTGAGGCCACTCCCGAGGATGCCCGCAAAGCTTTTGACCTCGACCCTAACAAGCGCACCATCTTGATAGTGGGAGGCAGCTTGGGTGCCCGCACCATCAACGACAGCATCATCGCGGGATTGCGCACTATAGGCAAGCACGACGATGTTCAGGTGATATGGCAGTCGGGGCGCATCTACGACGAGCGTTGCCGCGAAGCCCTTATCTCATCGCAGGTTACTAATATCAAGCAGATGCCGTTTATCAGCAACATGGATCTTGCCTATCGCGCCGCCGACCTGGTGATTTCACGTGCCGGGGCAAGTTCCATCAGTGAATTGCAGCTACTTGGCAAGGCATCACTGCTGGTTCCCTCGCCCAATGTTGCCGAAGACCATCAAACGAAAAACGCGATGGCTCTCGTGACCCGCAACGCAGCACTGATGATACCCGACAGCGATGCCGGTTTCAAACTCGTTGACGTGATGCTAAGCACGATAAAAGAGGAACGCATCTTGCAGATGCTCAGCGAGAACGTGTCGAAAATGGCACTGCGCGACTCAGCCGAGGTAATCGTCGATAAAGTGCTGCAAATAGCGAAATAAATCTAAGTTTTAAGTGTTAAGTTTTAAGTGTTAAGTGACTCTGAATTCTGAAATCTGAATTCTGAATTCTGAATTCTGAAATCTCAACTCTGAACTCTGAATTCTCAACTATTATGAAAGATTATAAGTCATTATATTTTGTGGGTGCCGGGGGCATAGGGATGGCAGCTCTGGAACGTTACTTCCTTGCTCTTGGCAAGAAGATTGCGGGTTATGACCGCACGTCCAGCGAGTTGACTCGCACCCTTGTTAATGAAGGTGTGGAAATCGTCTTCGACGAGAATCCCGACCTCATCCCCGACTACTGCCGTGACCCCGAGACCACGCTGGTGGTTTACACCCCCGCCGTTCCCGACAGCCATGCCGGGCTACGATATTTCTGTGACAACGGTTTTGAGGTAGTGAAGCGCGCCAAAGTGCTGGGACTCGTCACCGAGAGCAGTAAGGGGATGTGCTTTGCCGGCACTCATGGCAAGACCACAACCTCGAGCATGGCGGCTCACATCCTCACTGTCGCCGGTGTGGGGTGCAACGCCTTTCTGGGCGGCGTGCTACGCAACTACAACAGCAACTTCCTGCTAGCTCCCGACAGCCCCTATTCGGTGATCGAGGCCGATGAGTTTGACCGCTCGTTCCACCATTTGAAACCCTATATTGCCGTTATTACCAGTACCGACCCCGACCATCTCGACATCTATGGCAACTACGAGAACTATCTCGAGAGTTTCGCCCATTTCACCGAGCTGGTGCGCGATGATGGAGCTTTGATAGTTCACACAGGGTTGGCTCTGACCCCCCGTGTGGCACAAGGCGTAAAGGTTTATACTTATTCTAAAGCCGATGGCGATTTCCATGCCGCCAATGTGCGCAAAGGTGGCGGAGACATTGTCTTCGACCTGGTGACACCCTGGGAGACCATAGAGGACGTCAAGCTTGGCGTGCCAGTAGATATCAACATCGAGAACGCCATTGCCGCGATGGCTGCCTGCCGCCTTGAGGGCGTCTCGCCCGAGGCGATGCGCAAGGCTATATCCACGTTCCAGGGCGCGAAACGCCGCTTTGAGTTCTGGCTCAAAGAACCTGGAAAGCATGGCAAGGTGGTCATTGACGACTATGCACATCATCCCAACGAACTATTGGCAAGCATAAAGAGTGTGCGCGACCTCTACGAAGGCCGCAAGCTAACGGTTATGTTCCAGCCACACCTCTATACCCGCACCCGCGATTTCGCTCCTGAGTTTGCCACAGCACTCTCCCATGCCGACGAAGTGATTTTGCTGCCCATTTATCCCGCCCGGGAACTCCCAATCGAGGGAATTACGAGCGAAATTATATTAAAAGATGTGAAATGTGCGAAAAAATCAATTTATTCTAAAGAAAATTTGATTAAGTCGATACATTTGCTTAATTTTGATATTTTATTAGTACTTGGGGCGGGCGACATCGTTGATTTGCTACCCCAGATTTGCGAAGAAGTTAAACTACAGCAACGTTGAAATATGCACGTTACATATTGCTGATAGCGCTCTTGGCTCTGCTCATAGGAGGCTCCTACTGGGCGAGGAACAAGAGCCGTGATGAGGTGTGTACCGAAGTCAAGGTAGAGATTGAGAACGCCGAGGGTGCAAACTTTGTCACGGCGACCTACGTCATTGAAGAGCTAGAGCGCAAGCACATTTTTGTCAACAACAAACCAGTGTGGCAAATTAACGTAGAGGAAATAGAGAAAGTGCTGTTGCAGTCGCAATATATCGAGACGGCAGAGTGCATGTTTGTCAACGGCGGCACTCTCAAGATTAAAGTGTCGCAGATTGTGCCTGTGATGCGCGTCTTCGACAGCACACAGTCCTACTATGTCAACAAGCAGGGCAAGCGCATGACCGCCAGTGCCAGCTGCAACACCGACGTGCCCATTGTGCAAGGCTCTTTCACCAACAGCTTCACGCCACAGCGCATGCTACCGCTCATCCAGTATGTGGAGCAAGACCCTGCCCTAAAAGCCTTGGTGACGATGTATTGCATCAACGACACTAACAATATAATTATCATTCCTTCAATAAAAGGCCATGTGATAAACATAGGCAACTGCAGCAACTATGAGTCGAAATTCAAGAAGCTACAGCTGTTCTACAACAAAGTGATGCCGGTGAAGGGATGGATGTACTACGACACCATTTCGGTGAAGTGGGACCATCAAATCGTCGCCACACGCCGCGACAAGTTGGTGCCGGTAGTGAAGGTATATAACCCCGAGGAAGACGAGTTACCCGACGACATAGGCACTATGCAAGTGAGCGACAACAAAGCCCCGGCCAACACGACGACTACCGAGAACACCAATGCCAAGCCACCAAGCTCCACACCGACGGCTACCGCTGGCGAGAATAAGGGCGATGCCAAGAAACCACCCGAGCAGTCGTCGCCTCCTCCCAACAAGAAGAAAGAAGATAAACCAAAGGACAAGAAAACCACTTAGCCACTTTACACTTACAAAACATTACATTATAACAATATACACTCATGAGCAAGTCACAATACATAGCAGCTTTAGAGATTGGCAGTTCGAAGATTGTGGGTGCCATAGCCGAGAAGACCTCTGCCGGCTATATGCAAATCAATCATCTCGAAGTGGAGAAACTCACCAACAGCGTTAGGCATGGATGCGTGCAGAACGTGGAAAACACCAAAGGGTGCATCAATAGCATCATCAAGAAACTGGAAAACCGAATTGACGGTACTGTCGATGAGGTGTTTGTGGGATTTAGCGGACGTTCGCTGCACAGCGAGCCCACCGAGGTGAACCATAACCTTGACGCCACCGTGCCCATCACCGACGAGGTACTCGACAGCATCGTGAGCGAGGCAGGCCGTGACCCCATCAAGAACTATGAGACCATCAAGGTGGTGCCACGCACCTATTATGTGGACAAGAACGAGACCAAGAGCCCGAGCGGACAGTTTGGCTCAAACATCAACATAAAGCTCAACCTTATAGTTGCCAAGCCCAACCTGAAGCTCAACCTCGACCGTGTGATGAGCGGAGCGGTGAGGGTGCGAGACTATCTTGTCACACCGCTTGTCGTTGCCGACGAGATACTGGAGCCTTCGGAGAAGTCGCTCGGATGCATGCTAGTGGACTTGGGAGCCGAGACCACTACCGTGTCGATTTATAAAGACGGCTCACTGGTATATCTCACCACCCTTCCACTAGGAGGCCGCAACATCACCCGCGACATCATGGTGGGCCTCAACGTGCTTGAAGACACTGCCGAGCGAGTGAAGAAGAACATCAGCAATCCGCTCGAGAAGAATGTGGAACATGTCTCTATCGAGGGCGTGAGCTCGGCCGATGCCGCCAACTATATCGCTGCCCGCACCGGAGAGATTATCGCCAACATCAAACAGCAGATTTCATACGCCGGCGTGAAAATCGTTGACCTGCACAACATCGTGCTAATAGGCGGTGGCGCACAGCTGCAAGGCATAGCCCGCCGCATCGAGGACGAGATAAAACTTAGGGTACGCTTGGGTTCTTATCCCAAGACGCTTAACATCCTTGACCATAACATCAACCGAGCCGAGTATGTGCAGCTCTTCTCGCTACTCTCGAGTGCGGCACAGAATATGCCATACAACCAGTCGTGCGTGCGCCTTAACACCTATGGTGACACCGACAACGACTATATGGTCCCCGACTACAGCAGTCGCAACTATAATGACGATGACGACTACAGCTATGGCCGCTTCCGCGAGGAGGAGCCGGCACGACCCATCAAGCCCTCAAGGACGAGCGAGCCAAGTGAGACACACGTCGAGCCCAAGCGCCGCAAGGGATTGTCGTGGCTCGAGAAGGCCCGTAGCAGAATGGAGAGGTTGATGAACGAACCCGAAGATGACGAATAAACATTGACTCTACAAGGCAAATTCTTCAATAGTTTTTTTACTAGTAAACAACACCAAGATATATGGAAGACAATATGGAAGCCGGCAAGAACAAGACACCGATGATGCCCGGGCAACAAGACATTTTTGGAGGCATTGACGAAGGCCCCGGATTTGGCAACGATGAGACACCTGCAGAGGAGAAAGAACCTTGCTTGATAAAGGTGATAGGAATTGGTGGCGGTGGCAACAATGCCATCAACCACATGTTTAAACAGAACATAAACGGCGTGTCGTTTGTGGTTATCAACACCGACCGACAGGCCCTTAATAACTCGCCGGTGCCTAATCGCGTACTCATAGGCCCCAACACCACCTTTGGTCTGGGAGCCGGCAACAAGCCCGAGCTGGCGAAGCTGGCTGCCGAGGAGAGCGAGGAAGATATCGCCGCTCTCTTCGATGACGAGACTAAGATGGTGTTTATCACCGCCGGTATGGGTGGTGGCACCGGAACAGGAGCCGCTCCCGTGGTGGCGCGCATCGCCCAGGAAAAGGGCATACTCACAATAGGTATCGTCACCATTCCCTTCCTCTTTGAGGGAAAGAAGAAAATCATCAAGGCTCTGAGCGGAGCCGACGAGATGCAGAAGTATGTCGATGCCTTGCTCATCATCAACAATGAGCGCCTAAGCGAGATTTATCCCGACCTGAACTTCATGAACGCCTTTGGCAAGGCCGACGACACCCTGTCGGTAGCTGCACGCAGCATTAGCGACCTGATAAATGTTGACGGCTACATAAACCTCGACTTCCAAGATGTGGACACCACCTTGCGCAAGGGCGGTGTGGCAATCATCAGTTCGGGTTACGGCGAGGGCGAGCAGCGCGTGACAAAGGCTATTCAAGATGCCCTCAACTCGCCGTTGCTCAAGAACCGTGACATCTATGGCTCGCAGCGCATCTTGATGAACATCTACTATTCCCGCAACGCTAAGGAAGAGTTCAAGATGAGCGAGATTGATGAGATGAAGAACTTCATGGCGCAGTTCACCCTCGACCACGACATGATTTGGGGTGTAGCCTACGACGAAACGCTGGGCGAGAAAATCAAGATCACCATGCTTGCGTCGGGATTTAATGTGTCGCTCGATGCCGAGACGACAATGACAGAGGGCGAGAAGAAGGGAGAGTCGAAGACCGCGACAGCTACCAGTCGCATCGAGCAGGAATATGGAGAGAAATTCAACGAACTCGACATTGACCGTGCCAAGGCGCAATACATCGTGCTGCGACCTGAAGACATCGACAACGACGAGATAGTTGACCTGCTAGAGAAGAACCCCGCCTTCAAGCGCGACCAGCAGGTGAAGAACGTGTTCCGCGAGCTGCAAAGCGCTCCCGCCAAGACGACTCCTGCCAAGCCCGTGTCGCCCATAAGCAAGAAAAAAGGCAGCACCACAGGAACAATTTCGTTTGGAGAATAATCAGCGAAATGTCTAGAAGTTCTAGATTCTCTAGAAAATCTAGTGTATCTAGTCAAAACTAAGAACTAAAAACTCAAAACTAAGAACTAAAAACTTAGAATATAATGTTAACTTTACAAGTAATCAACGAAAATCCCGAGCATGTGATAGAGAGGCTTGCAGTGAAGCACTTTGATGCCCGAGAACCAATAATGAGAATTGTAGAACTCGACAAGCAGCGCCGTGCAGCACAGAAGCAGCGCGACGACAACGCTTCGCAACTCAACAAGATGGCTGCGCAGATTGGCGCACTCATGAAGCAGGGCAAGCGCGACGAGGCCGAGCAGGCTAAGGCCGCTGTGGCGCAGCTCAAGGCCACCAACAAGGAAATCGACGACACGATGACCGCTGCCGCCAATGAGATAACCGAGATATTGCTCACCATTCCCAACCTGCCCTGCGACGCGGTGCCCGAAGGTCGCACCGCCGAGGATAACGTGGTGGAGAAAAGCGGCGGTCCCGAGCCGCATCTGAGCGACGATGCCCTGCCACACTGGGATTTAGCCAAGAAATACAACCTCATCGACTTCGACCTGGGCGTGAAAATCACTGGTGCCGGATTCCCAGTGTATGTGGGCAAAGGCGCCAAGCTGCAGCGTGCCCTCATCCAGTTCTTCCTCGACGAGGCTGGCAAGGCAGGTTATGTGGAGATCGAGCCTCCATTGGTTGTTAATGAGGCGTCGGGTCTCGGCACTGGCCAATTGCCTGACAAGGAGGGTCAGATGTATCACTGCCAAGTAGATAACTTCTATCTCATCCCCACCGCCGAGGTACCTGTGACAAACATCTACCGCGATGTGATTATCAATCAGGAAGATCTTCCCAAGAAGAACTGCGCCTACAGCGCATGCTTCCGCCGCGAGGCTGGCTCTTATGGCAAGGACGTGCGCGGACTCAACCGCCTGCATCAGTTCGACAAGGTGGAGATAGTGCGCATCGAGCGTCCCGAGGACAGTTATGCCGCTCTCGAGGAAATGAAGGACCATGTGCAAGGTTTACTTGAGAAGCTTGAACTGCCGTGGCACATCCTAAGGCTGTGCGGTGGCGACATGAGCTTCACCAGCGCCATAACCTTTGACTTCGAGGTGTGGAGCGCGGCACAGAAGCGCTGGCTTGAGGTTAGCTCGGTGTCCAACTTCGAGACCTATCAGGCCAACCGCCTCAAGTGCCGCTACCGTGGCGACGACAAGAAGACCCACCTGTGCCACACCCTCAACGGCTCGGCACTGGCATTGCCCCGCATCGTTGCCGCCCTGCTCGAGAACAACCAGACCCCCGAAGGCATCCGCATCCCCAAGGCACTTCAACGCTACACGGGATTTGAGATCATAGATTAATAACTAATAACCTGCATCTTATTGATGCGGGTTATTTTTTCTTAACATGTTTCTAAATTTCGAAAACCATTAATAAGAATATATTATGGAAACAATGCCAATTAACGGAAAGTTTGAACTCATATCTAGCGTAGATTACGAATACGGTTACACCAGTATCAGTAAGCGAGCGATGGAATTGCATCATAAGAAGCATTTAGCTACTTATGTCAATAACCTTAACACCCTCATTGCTGGCACAGAGTGGGAGGGTAGGTCGCTGGAATATATAGTGAAGCGTGCTCCTGAGGGTCCCATCTTGAATAATGCTGGGCAAGTGTTGAATCACAATATGTTTTTTGGCAATCTTTTGAATTCTGATTTTCAAGTTGACCAACCATATTCTATTTTTGTTGATGAGGGAAGGATGAAGAATATCATCGTAAATAATTTCTATCCTGAAGACAAGGTTCTTCTCAATGAAAATATTAAAAAGTATAAGGTTGAAAAAGGAGAAATATACTATGAGATTAAGCATTATAATATAATAGAAAGGGAAACTTTTTGGGAAAGCACATTTTTGAACCGTTTTATTGATGCTGGTTTCACTTTGTTTGGTTCAGGCTGGCTGTGGTTGAGTTTGGACGGTCAGCGCAAGTTTGTGATCACACAGGAACCCAACGCTTCAAATCCGCTTCGTCATGGCCTGCATCCGCTACTCACAATCGACATGTGGGAGCATGCCTATTATCTTGACTATCAAAACCAGAGAGAAGAGTATCTTTATAAAATTCTTGGTTCGATTAATTGGCATGTTGTGTATAGGCGATACTGCGAAGTTATGGATAATCATGATAAATGCGTGCATAGGCCACTCACAGTACCATCGGCGATCAAGGTAAATGATTAATAAAGACCTATAGTTGTCACATCCCTTGTCACATATCTAAACTAAAAACCATCCCTTGAGCAATCTTGGGATGGTTAATCGTTAGTATACCTTGATGACTTTTTTGTTGTTCATCAATCTAGGTCAATTAATTTAAATCTGTAAGCCTTGCCTATCAGTTCGGCAACGTTGCGCGAGTCAGTCTTGTGCAACAATTGCTTGCGGTGATACTGAACAGTATTAATGGAGATGTACAGCTTCTCAGCTATCTCACGGCTGCTCAAACCCTCGACAAGAAACCTTAGAACTTCACGTTCTCGCACCGTTAAATCTTTAGTGGTGTTTGTCATTTGATTGTCATGTATTAAATTTCAATAATTTGCATCGCAAAATAAAAATATAATTACATTATTTCCAAATAATTAGAATGTTTTTTATTGTTTTTTTATTAAAACTACCCCTTTTAGTAGCAAAAAAGTGATAGCATTGACAAATAAATGTTTAATTGCAGTTTTTCCGTATAAATATAACCTATAATTTGTAATAGTTGAGACCAAAATAACACAGAATAGCATTTTTTTTGAAAAAAAGTTCGCAAAAAATTTGTCAGTTCAAAAAATGTGCGTAACTTTGCACCGCAATTCCAAACTGGTGCGTTAGTTCAGTTGGTTAGAATGCCTGCCTGTCACGCAGGAGGTCGCTGGTTCGAGTCCTGTACGCACCGCAGTGGAGAGAGGAGAAGAGCGAAGATGTGCTTCGGCACTATTCGCTCTTTCTTTTTTTATTTCTTTGTCTTCTTGAAGTATTCTCTCTCGGCTTTTACTACTCTTGGTGAGAGGAGCAGAATGGCTGTCATGGTGCAGCATGCCATGAGGAAGAAGGCGATGTCCATAAATCCCACCACCACTTTCAGAGGAACTACTGCAGCCACCACAATCATCGCGAGATAGTAGTAGTTGTAATATTTTGCGTTCTTTGCGCCAAAGAGGAAATTGGTACACTTCAAGCCGTAGTAGCTGTAGGTGAACATGGTGGAGAAGGCGAAGAAGAACACGATAATCATGAGCAGGTAGTGGCCAATGTTTGGTATGAGTTGTTGCCAGGCTCCGAGGGCTATAGCCAGGCCTTTAGGGTCATTGCCCACGCCTATGTAGTTGCCGGCGATGATGATGGGGATGGCGGTGAGGGTGCAAATCAGTCCTGAGTCGATGGCTGGCCCGAGCATGGCGATGAGTCCCTCGCGCACTGGCTCGGTGTTCTTGCTGGCACCATGCATCATCGAGGCGGTACCGATACCTGCCTCGTTGACGTAGGCGGCACGCCGCGCGCCGATGAGCGCCACATAGGCAAAGCCTCCCAGTCCTGCCTCAAAAGTGAACGCTCCCTTGAAGATTGACCCGAAAACTCCCGGTATCTTGTCATAATTCATGACCATTATCACCAGTACCATAATGAGATAGAGCGCCACCATGAGAGGCACCATCTTAGATGCTATGGCGGCGATGCTCTTGATTCCTCGCAGAATCACGGCAGCCACGATGGCGACCATGATAACGCCCATGATGAAGCGCAGCCAGGGGGTGTTCTCGATGCCCATAGGAGTGGTGAAGACCGTGGTCACCGACTCCACGAGCTGGTTGGCTTGCCACACGCACAGGGTGCCCACCAGTCCGAAGATGGCGAACGCCACGGCAAGGGGTTTCCATTTCTCTCCCAGTCCTTTAGTGATGATATACATGGGTCCGCCCTGCACCTCGCCGGCGCTGTCTTTGCCTTTGTACATGATGGCGAGGGTGCCCTCAAAGAATTTGGTGGTCATTCCCACCAGCGCGCTCACCCACATCCAGAATATCACGCCTGGGTTGCCGTTGCCCACGGTCAATGCCACCGCTACGCCGGCGATGTTGCCCATTCCCACCGTGGCGGCGATGGCGCTCATCAGAGCTTGGAACGAGCTGATTTGTCCTGTCTCTTTGCCGCTGTCGGCAGCTTGCTTCTGTCGCAGCATGGCGATGGCTTGCGGCAGTCGCCTTATCGAGACCGCCTTTGAAAATATGAATAAGAACAGTCCGCCGCCTATTAGCAGCAGGAACTCGGGATACTCGCACAGCATATCGGCCGTGGCGATTATGGCATCTCCTATTTTGTTGAAGAAATTGGTCATGATACAATTATATCTAAATGATTATAGAAGACAAGTGAACGAGAGGACAAGAAAACAAGATGACAAGAAAACGAGTGGACAAGAAAACGAGTGGACAAGAAAACGAGTGGACAAGAAGTTGATTAGAACTTTGCGCCAGCACCAGCACCGCCAAAGTCGCCTCCGCCATACTTGTATTTGTAGGGCTCGGGTTCTTCGGGTTTGGTGTCGTCATCGTTATTGTCTTCTTCCTCTTGTTGATCTTCTTCCTCTACAGGCTCTTCTTGCTCAGGACTTGCCGTCATTGCCGAGGCTGCGCCCGCCTGATTATTATCGGCTGGTTGTTGCGGCAGCTTGCGCTTGCTCATATTCTTCGATGACGATAGGCTCGATGTAGTTGACTGCCTCATCGATGCCACTGGCATAGTCGCCATCCTTGAAATGCGGCACCATGAGAGAGTCGATGATGTAACGGCATTTCACATCGGGCAGTGCGCCTTCAAGCCCGGGACCAGGTTCGATGAACACTGCGCCACCGCCTTTGTCGTTCCTGGGTTTCACAAGAATTATCAGGCCGTTGTTAGACTTTTTGTCGCCGATGCCCCATTTCTTGCCAAGTTGGGTGGCAAACTGGTTGGCTTCGAGTTTGCCCAAGTCGTTGACGGTGACCACCACAATCTGGTTGGTGGTGCGTCGTGATAACGTGTCGAGCCTAGTGTTGAGGGCATTTACTAACGAGTCGTTCTTGATAATCCCAGCCATGTCGATGACGGGCATCATGCTATCGGGTCTCTCTGGCACCTGAGCCATGCCCACTTCCCCGACCATGAGGGCTAATGCAATTAATACTATTTTAAAAAGCTTCATCTCAAAGATAAGTGTCTATTGTTAAGTCTTAGATAAACTAGAATTTCTAAAATATCTAGATTATCTAGAGTGGTTTCTCGAAACAAAAAACTATAAACTATAAAATTACCAGCTTCCTCCGGCACCGCCGCCGCCGAAGCTGCCGCCGCCGAAGCCGCCCCAGCCGCCGCTGGAGCTGCCACCACCCCAACTGCTGCCTCCGCTGCTGCGTGAGCTGCCACCGCCGAAGCTTCCCGGGAAGATGACGGGTCCACCGGTGTAGGTGCGGGTGTTGGTGCCGGTTCCTGTGCCGCCTTTCTTCATTGCCACCACAATGAGGCAAATAATGGCAATCATCACGATGAGTCCTAGAATGGCGTCACCAGTGTCGTCCATATATTCCTCCTTGTCGAACTCGCCCTTCATGGCGGGCATGATTACCGCTAGTGCATCCTTGATGCCGCCAGCGTAGTCGTTTTCCTTGAAGTGCGGCACCATCTCCTTCTCGATGATGCGTTTACACAGCACATCGGGCAGAACAGCCTCCACGCCGTAGCCGGTGGCGATAAATACGTTGCCACCCTCACTCTCGGTCTTTACCTTAACGAGGATCACCACGCCGTTGTTGTCGCCTTCGTGCCCCACACCCCAGTCGCGCCCCAGCTGGGTGGCATATTCCGATATGTCGGCTCCGCCTATCGATGTAACCGTCATCACCAGGATTTGGTTGCTGGTGGTGCGAGAGAAATACTCCAGTGAGTCTTCGATTTCCTGCGCTGTGGCAGGGTCGATAACTCCCGCCAAATCCCACAGCAGCTTCTTCTCGGTGGGCTTGTCGGGAACCTGAGTCGCGCCGCCACTGTCGTCGATGGCTGCAACGGGCAATGCCACAAAGAGCAGCAACACCGCTACGAGGAAATGTGTGATTTTATTCTTCATAGGAAATCTCGTTGCTAAGTTCGTTAACGTCGTCGTCATCACAGGGGAAATATGCCTTCAGCTTTGCGCCCACGCGGGCTATGACGGCGCACAGACCCGTGGCGGGGTCACCTTGCTTGAAGTGGGTGAGAAGTATATCTTTCTCCTCGTCCCAATAATTTGTGGAAACCACCTCGTCGATGCCGCTGTCGCCAATTATGGCAAACTTGCGGCTCTCAAACGCCACGAAGATCAGCACGCCGTTGCGGTGGCGCGTCTTGTACATCCCCAGGCGATTGAAGGCACTGATGGCATCGCGCATCACGTCGTCGCTACACTCGGGAGTGAGGTGTACCCTGATTTCGCCCGAGGTCATCTTCTCGGCCTCGCCAATGGCCGCCACCACACGTCCCTGGTCGTGCTTGCTGATAAAGTTGTCGAGTTGCATAGTTTTGTTAGTTAAGAGTGCAGAGGAGAGCGTTAAGAGTGGAGAGTTAAGAGTGGAGAGTTAAGAGTGGAGAGTTAAGAGTGGAGAGTTAAGAATGGAGAGTTAAGTGGAGATAGGTTGATAAGTGTTAAGTGCATAGAGTTAAGAGTATTTGGGCTTAACACTTTACACTTTACACTTTACACTTTACACTTATTACTTATTGCTTATTGCTTATTACTTATTACTTATTACTTGATTATTTAGTCCTCAAGCATGTTTTCCACGTTAGGCACTTTGTCGGTACCCTCCTCGGCCTTGAACTGTGGTTTAGCCTTGAAACCGAAGATGCCGGCAACGAGATTGCCTGGGAACAGGTCGATGTTGGTGTTGTATTCTTTAACTTTCTCAATATAATCTTTTCTAGAGGTGTTGATACGGTTCTCGGTGCCTTCCATCTGTGCCTGGAAATCTTTGTGCAGGTCCTCGGCCTTCAGGTCGGGATATGCCTCGTGAACGACATTGATGGCAAGATTGAGTTGCTCTTTCAGCTTCTTCTGAGAATTGAGGTAGTTCTGAATAGACTGCTCATCGTTGGGGTCAACTTTCACGTTCTTGAGAGCCTGAGCCGAATCAGAGAGAGCCTGCATCTGCTGCAATGCCTGGTCTTGCTGCTCGTTGTTTCTCACGCCGGCACGAGCGTTGGTAACACCCTGGTAGGTCTCTTTCTCGTGCTTGTCATATTTCTTCACGTTGGCGGCAATAGTGGTGTAAAGGTCGCTGCGGCGTTGATAGTCGGCCTCAACCTTCGACCATGCTGCGTCAACTTCTTTTTCTTGAGTTACAAAACTGTTGCGCTTGGTGCATCCATATCCACATAGAATAACCGCAAGTGCGATTAAAATAACGATGCCCTTGCTCAGTCCGAAGCAGCCCTTGGCAGCGCCACCCAAAGAGAGATTGTTAACTGGATTTTGATTGTTTGCTCCCGTGTTGCCTGGTTGTGGCATGGGATTGTTGATAGTGTTCTGATCCATGATTTTAATGTATTAAAATGGTGATTAAATATTTTTTTTGTAAAAGTAGTGCTTTTTCTTGAGATATGCACAAATTTTGAGTCAAAAAGTGTGATAAATTACCTTACCTTATCAAATAAGTCATCAAGAAGCACCTCGTTTTGCACCACCCATGAATGCTTGTTGCGCAGGAGTCCATAAGTGGAAACCATAGTGATTACTGTTGCTTTGCGTGTTTTTGTTTCGGCAACAAACCATGACATTCGCTCTCGAAGTCGTGTCTCATAGTCTTTGCTTATTACATATTGTCCTTCAGAAAATTTCATTTCACAAAGGTTTATTATGCGGTCGCTCCTGTCGATGATCATATCAATTTGATAGTTGTGTTCTGGCGAGCCACTTCGCCAAGTGCTTGTTGAGGTGCTGATGCCGCCAATGCCTAGTTTTTGCTTAATTTGTGGCAAGTGTAACATACATAGCAGTTCAAAACTAAACCCTTGCCATGACTTCACCTGTGAGGTGTTCATGTTATGCTCCCACCATTTGTTGTCTTGATTTCGGTCGCCATCAATGAATCTCATGTAAAACAGAGAATAAAAATCAATAAGCCTGTAAATTACGCCATTTTTCTTTGTGCCAAATTTTGAATATCCCAACAAAAAATCGCTTCGTTCCAAGTTCTGAAGCAGGTGCGTCAGACCACTGCCTGTTTTATTAATGTGTTTGCTCAATTCCTGCCGAGTCATGCCTTCTCGCTTGTTGGATAATGCTTTTATAACTTCTATATAATCCTCGGCATTTTTAAAAAGAGAGTAGTAGAGTTCGTAAAATTCATTGCGAAGAATGGCATTCTTGCTATAATAGAGGCGATCAATATTCTGAGTCAAACTGGTGCTGGTGTCAATAAGACTAAGATAGTAGGGAACTCCCCCCATAGCCATATAGCATTGGGCTATTTGAAATCTGTCCCAATGGCATCGTCTCGTCACAAGATATTCTTCTGTTTCTCTTAGGGTGAATGGGCGTAGGTAGATGTGGCAGGTTATACGGTTATGGAGCCCGCCTTTATTATAAATGAGTTTATCAACCATCCACGATGTTGATGAGCCACATGCTATCAGGAATATGTCTTTGCGATTTGCCGCCCATCCGTTCCAAAATGCCTCAAGAGCTGCGACAAAGCCACTTTTGCCCTTGTCGAGCCAAGGCATCTCATCGATGAATACGATTTTTTTACCATCTTTCTCTTCTAATATTTTGCGCAACATTCTGAATGCCTCAAGCCAGTTCTTGGGACTAGGAGCGAAACTTGAGTTGCTGTATTCTTTTAGAGACTCGGCAAAATTTTCTATCTGCTCTTTGGTGGTTAGACCACGAACACCGACATGACTAAACGCAAAATTATCGTCAAAGCAACTACGCACAAGGAATGTTTTACCTATCCTGCGACGTCCATAAACGATTAAAAATTCTGAGCGGTTTGACTCAAGACATCGTTTGAGAGTTGCTATTTCACTTTGTCTTCCAATTAATTGATTCATGATTATGTGTAAATTTTTAGAGCCACAAAAATAAGAGGATTTTTAGTCTTTTCCAAATTTTTTGCCACATATTTTACCAAAACCGCACTTTTTGACCCTGTTTTGGTAAATTATTGTCTCTCATCTTTTACCAAAACTGCACTTTTTGACCCTGTTTTGGTAGGTTATTGTCTCTCATCTTTTACCAAAACTGCATTTTTTTATCGGCTTTTGGCAAGTTATCGATTGTCCCAATTCGGGATTACGGGTTTAAATGAAGAAAAGTGGACAGTTCCTTTTTCTTCATTTTGGGCTTGATTTGGGGTGTTTTGTTTTTGTTAAAAAGGGTAATATTGTTGCATTGGGGGTTAAAAAAGACACTTTTCTTCCATTTTGGAACATGCGCTTAAATTTTTATGCCTACATTTGCAAAGATTTCAAAAAATAGGTAACTAAACATAAAATGGGTAATATGAAGAAAATGTTTTTCGTGCTGTCGTTACTGGCAGCGGCGGTGAGCGCCCAGGCTGGCGGCTTGCTGCATAATACCAATCAACACATCGCTTTCCAGCGCATGATGGCGCGCGGAGCAAGTCACGAAATCGACGCCGTTTATACCAATCCCGCCGGTATCGCCTTTATGAAGCATGACGGTTGGTCGTTGTCGCTCAACATCCAGAGCGCTTTCCAGACCCGCGACATCGACGCAACAGTCATGACCCCTGCCGGGATGGGGCTCTTTGAGAACGACACCTACCACAAGAAATATGAAGGTAATGCGGCAGCTCCTGTCATCCCTTCTATCTATGCCGCCTATAAGACCCCCAAGTGGGCCGTCTCGGGATTCTTCGGCATAGTGGGCGGTGGCGGCAAGGCTACTTTCGATTATGGTCTGCCTCTCTTCGACGTGGCAGTGATGGCGGGGCTATATCAAGGAACGTCAGCGCTGGCACCTGTCTTGGGAGGTCCTGTCACCCCCGACCAGTACCACATCGACAGCTATATGCGCGGCAAGCAGTACATCTTTGGCGGACAGTTGGGATTTTCCTATAAGTTCAACGAGCACTTCTCGGGATTTGCGGGATTTCGCGCCAACTACTTTTCAGGGAACTACACAGGTCATGTCAATGCCACCGCCGGCGAGGCCCTGGCGACAAAACTGGAGCAGATTTCTCTCGCCGCGCCACAATATGCCAACGTGTTGATGCCAATGGCAGCAGAGAATGGACTGGCTCATGTCGCCATCGACTGCACACAGACGGGCTGGGGCGTAACTCCGATTTTGGGTGTTAACTACAAGTGGAAAGGCCTCACCGTAGCTGCGAAATATGAGTTCAAGACCAACCTCAACATCGAGAACGACACCAAGACTCTTGAGGCACCAGCCGGTTTTGAGGAGAAAATGGAGCCTTACGCTCACGGCGTGAACACTCCGAGCGACCTGCCAAGTGTGCTATATGCCGCTGTGGGTTATGAGTTTATCCCCGACAAGCTGCGTGGCACCGTGGAGTATCACTACTACGACGACAAGCATGCCGACATGGCAGGCGGCAAGAACAAAGAGTTGAAGCACGGTACCCACGAGTTCCTCGCCGGAGTGGAGTGGGACATCAACAAGACCTTCACCGTGAGTGCCGGATACCAGCGCACCGACTACGGTCTGAGTGATAAGTACCAGAGCAACACCTCGTTCTCTTGCGACAGCTACTCCATTGGTCTGGGTGGAGCCATCAACGTGTCCGAAAATGTGAAAATCAACGTGGGCTACTTCTGGACCACCTACAGCGACTACAAGAAAGAAATGACCGCCGCCGACGGTGGCTACAACGGCGTGTCGGCAGCCCTGCCGGGCACCGACGTCTATAGCCGCACCAACAAAGTCTTCGGCGCAGGTGTCGATTTCAAGTTCTAAGTCTGTAATAACAGATTAGAAAAGAGAGCATGTAAAAACTTCCTCTAAAATATAAACAACTGAATTATCTGATTGTTCTGATATTACACAAAAAATGAGACATTTGGGCTTTGGTCCCAAGTGTCTCATTTTTGAAATATTCAATTTAATAAATGCATTTTAGATTGATTACAAACCTGGCAAAATGCGAGGAATAATTTGGCAAAAATGAGGATAGAACCATCAGTCTTTGCCAATTACATCATTTCTCGGCTGAACCATAGTTTGAACAGTGGGTCGGCGATGTGGATGCCTTTCTCGGAGGTCTCAATTATCTCTCTTTCTACAAGGGCCTTTTTTATCTTGGGAAGGTTTGACCTACTGCCTAGGTTGTAGCGGTTTGTGACCTCTTTTCTTCCGAAATCGGTACTGTATCCGCTGCACAAAGCTCTCAAAAAGTTTAGCTGATAGGTGGTTAGGTTTGCCGTCTGCTCGACAAAGAGTGGAATCACTTGCGCCAAAGTGGCCTCTACCCCTTCTTGGAAACTGTCATTGGTAACCTTTTCCTCACTTAAAGCCAGCACGTTCCACGCCAGTTGCTGCACATAGGCCGAATAGTTGTCGGCAGTAGTGCAAATCTCTGTGGCAATCTCACTGCTGATTTCTTTGCCTGCAACCTCAAAGCGCTTGATGATGAAAGGCACCCATTTTTCGGTGGGAATGCGCTTGAGGAAAAACATGTCACCAAACTGGTAGAAAGGCATTTTGCGGCTGTAAAACAGATTAGTCATCAAGTGCTGCTTGCTGCCAAAGAGGCAATAGCTCACATGCTGGTGATGCTGCCAAGCACTCCTGATGGTGCGCTGCACACTCAATGAATTGGGCATCTTTCCAATCTGTTGGAACTCATCGATGCACACGACAATGCTGATGCCCCGCTTCATGGCGATTTTCTCGGGCAGGTCAAGAATTTCCTCGGCAGTGTTGTTTTGTTTGTTTATGCCCAGCGATATCGAGAAATCAGTGTTAGGCTCTGGCGAGTAGGTTATTTTAGGCGCGATGCTTGTAATGAAATCTTTAGCGTCTTCGAGCATCTTGTCAATCTTTGTTGCGGTCTGTTTCAGGAGAGAAGACGCAAACTTCTCATAGAAGTCAAACTCGGTGCGGCACTTGTAAATGTCGATATACACGACCTTGATTTTGGGGTCATCTATCAGGCTTTTCACTTTTTTCACTAACGATGTCTTTCCCATTCGCCGCGGTGAAATGAGAATGGAGTTGATGCCGTTCTCAAAGTTAAGTTTGAGTCGCTTGGTTTCTAACTCGCGGTCGGTGAAGTTTTCACCTTCAACCGACATGCCATAAATGAATGGTTTGGTACTCATGTCTTTTTATGCTTTTGCCGCAAAGTTAGAAAAAAAAATAATGTACACCAAGTGGTGTGTACACCACTTGGTGTACATGTGCTGATTGGTGTTTTGCGTTTTACTTCAAGTTTTGGAATGGGCTGTCTTACTTGAAGAGTTGTGTGATTAGGTAGATGGTGAAGGCTATGATGACGGTATAGATCAGGCATCCTGGCAGTGAGAGGGTGCAGGAGCGGGTCTTAATGTGCTGTTGCGGGTTGGGGTTGCCGTTTTCGTCGAACTCGGCATTTTGAGGGTCGTATTTTTCTCTTACTGGTGCGTGGCTGGGTAGCCCTTGATAATGGTCGATAAGGATTTTGCGAGGATGCATGCCGTCGTAGGGCGACACCACACCGTTGTTCTCGAGCTGCTGCATAATCTGCTCGGCGCGCTCGGGGGGGATGTTGAAGTAGCGTTGCAACATGGGCAGCGATATGGCGTTGCAGGTGCGCAGGTAGGCGACGGCGGCGTTGTAGAGCGGGTCGAGACCTTCGGTCTGGTGGCCGTGGGTCTCGTAGTATAGGTCACCTTTGAACTGTGGCGGCTCGGGGTCGGGGTGTCTTAGCTGCTCGGCTGTGGTTTTTTCGTTAGGTATGTAGGCGATGCCGTCCACGATTTTAAGCGTTGACATGCATTTCGGGCAAGTGATGATATTGTTGAGCTTCGCCAGCTCTTCTTCACTCTGGATGGTGATGTGTCCGCACTTGGGGCATTCTATTCTCATAGTTAATAGTTCATAGTTAAGAGTTCACAGTTCATAGTTTTTGCTTGTAGTCTCATCATTCAGAGGTCACACCTATAATAATATAGATAATAAAGAATAGTGCTACGGTAATTAATGTGATAGTTAGGCACCCTCCGAGGCTTAGGAAGTCGAACTTCGATAGCCATGTGCCTTTCTTGCCTGTGGAGCTGATGGTGGAGGTGCGCCGTCGGGCATCATTTCTTACCGAATTGATGGGGTTCCGTTGATGTCTCACTGCGTTTTGATAAGTGGGTTGTTGTGGTGGTTTGTAGGTCGATTGCTTGTTGGCGGGCACGTGATTGGCGGGAGGAGTGTTAGCTCTCAACTTTGCCGCTTGCTGCTGTGCTGGTGTGAGATGTGGTGAGGAGGGTGGTGGCGGCGACACTCTCACATATTTTCCGCACTTAGGGCAGAAGTTCACTCCTTCCCTCAAGAACGCTCCACAGTGCTTGCAGTAGCGCATCACGTCGTCGATGTGTGGTTGCCGTGAAGGGGAGTTGCCGGCAGGTGGTTGCTCGGCTTGTGGCGTGGCGACAGAAGGTGGTGCTGAAGGCAGGGCGGGAGGCTTGGTGTAGCTTGACGTTTGCTGGCTAGACGTAGTGTCATTCTCATTACTATTTGGCATGACGGTGTCTTTGCCGTTGAACAGATTGCTGTCCACGTCAATCTCGGCGAGGCATTGAGGACACACGAGATGCCCATTCTGGTTCTCAAGTTCCTCGAGCGACACGTCAATATGTTTCCCGCATTCGGTACAGAAAATGTTCACTACTGAATAAGTGTTAAGTGTTAAGTTTTAAGTTTTAAGTAGTGGAGCAGTAGATAGTGCTTGATTTTTCTTATTTATTATTGACTCCACTTTAAAAAGTGGGATTTTTAGCGTCTTTTTCATTAATTTTGTATT
>ERZ842401.1359-NODE-1359-length-35181-cov-8.675369_pt1 | contig 35181 bp, 23 predicted proteins | sample MGYA00521270_ERZ842401 | MGnify/ENA primary metagenome ERZ842401 (study PRJEB31892, sample SAMEA3878208) | bioreactor metagenome | biome: Moose rumen | place: Sweden | collected 2011-10 | study: EMG produced TPA metagenomics assembly of the PRJEB12797 data set...
CTTCGTCCTTGAAACCCTTTGAGGCCGCTAACTCCGCTAATGCCTTGTAACCCGCTGTTAAGACTTCAATCTTCACCTTATCATCGCTGGAGACAAGCTCCATAAAAGTTTTCTCTGCCATTGTGAAAAATCCTCCTTTGAAAATTGAAAATTAAACGTTAAAAGCCCATCACCACATCGCATACCTCTTGGTTGGTCCCCCATCCGAACATACAAAACGCGCCGCCAGCTACTGCCTTGAGTTCGTCCGCGCTGAGTTCCTTCGCCTCGTCTACTTTGTAACCGTGAGCCTCAGCAACTTTCGCGACTGCTTCCTGATTGGCTTTAACCGCTTCGTCCTTGAAACCCTTTGAGGCCGCTAACTCCGCTAATGCCTTGTAACCCGCCGTTAAGACTTCAATCTTCACCTTATAGTCGCTGGAGACAAGCTCCATAAAAGTTTTCTCTGCCATGATAATTTTTTCTCCTTTCGGTGATTTCTTTTATCTTAATCAGAATTCCTTGTAAGATATCTGTGATTATACTCAAAAAAAAAAAATGTCAACTAACTCGGAAATAAATTTATGCTGCTTTATAAACCGTAAAAATTTCACATTGCCGAAAAATCAATTCTCATGTAAATTTATCGCATATAATTTTCAAACAGGAGGGCGTGTTATTTGCAGAAATTCGTAATTGTTGCGTATCTTGAACCCTCAAAATCTTTGCGGCCCCATGAACAGAAAGGCTAATCATGAGTGTATCTCTTTATCGCAAGTATAGACCTCAAAATTTCGCGTCAGTCGTAGGCCAGAAATCAGCAATCGACGTTCTCACAAGTTCAATCCTGAAAAATCGCGTCGGTCATGCTTATCTTTTCTCGGGCTCTCGGGGATTCGGTCAGCAGACTTCATAATCTCATCATTACTCACAAGAAATTTCATCATTGGCCGGACTTTCTTGCTTCACTATTAATCACTGGAGATTTCGCAATTGGCCGTGTTCTCATCATCAGTTACCGGATATTTCGCAACTTGGCAGGCATGCTTCACAATTCTTCAATCACAGGAGCTATCGCCGATGGTCTCGCTTCCCTCACTGTATCAATGATTTTCCTTATCCAGCCTCCGTAAAACATTTCGCATGAAGGCCTCGTTTCTCCGTCCTCGTCGCACATATAGCCAATCGCTAAACAGCCTCCTGTGCAATGTCTGGAGAATTTACACGCTCGGCATTTCGCGCTTGAGTTTATGAACTCGCTGACGTTCATTTTTGCCAGTCTTAAATATTCCTGAGAGTTCAAGCATTTTGATAAACTATGCTCGGTGATTAACGGGAAATTTTCAGCAAATTTCATCCCTGAAACTGGAATACACAGCAAAGCCCGGCCCTCTGGTGATATATATGTTGAAGTTCTTGCATGTCCACACACAAAATTATCAGGACTATAGCTCTCGTTGTAGCCTACAATCATGTATTTATCCGGGATTTTCGGAGTTGCAAGGAAAAATGACGCAAGCAATACTCTCATCGGCATTCCGTCAGCATAATAATATGGAATGTAATCTAAATACGTTTGAAAGAGTTCATGAAGAGTTATATTTTTATCCTCGCTGTGTTTCGCCCATTCTCCAATTTTCGCGGCATGAGAAATTTTTATGTGAGTTACTCCGAGCGAAGCTAGATGATTTATGCTCTCTCTTATCGTATGCTTGTTGCCAAGATGAATTGCCATTTCTGCCCCTGTTGGAAATCCCATATCACGGCATAATCTGAACGCGTTATTAACTCTCTCTTCAGCTCCGGGAATTCCCCTTAACCAGTCGTGCCAGCCGGAACCGTCATAACTCATGTTAAACTCCGGATGAATTTTGCGGTTATCTAGCTCTCGTAATAATTTCTCGTTCACTAATGCCCCGTTTGTGTAAATCTGCTGTATAGCTATTTTTCTCTCAAGTAATGCGTCAACAATCTCCAGAAAATCCCGACGGATTAACGGCTCACCTCCTGTCAATTGCACAGCCATAACTCCGCATTCTGCAAGCTCATCAACTATCTTCATGATGTCTTTATGCGAGAGTTCCGGCGCGTTGGCTTCTGGAGCTGACATGTAACAATGTCGACACTTGTAATTACATTTTCCCGTTATCGACCATTGAGCACTAGAAATATAACGCGTTCTATATTCCCGATACTCTTGAAACTCGCTAATCCCTTCTCCTTCTGAACACGCCGAGATTATCCCTTTTTGTTCGGCCTGATTGAGAAATTCCCTCATGTCGTCGTCGATTATTGGCAATGATAAATCAACTTTCCCGTTGCAATATTTCATAGCTTGAAACTGTTCATAATTCAGAAATTCCGAATGTCCCGTTTTAGTGTCAACCAGAGCATAAGGTAATTTTTCCCAACCACGCAAAATATAATTCTCGTTCAGTTTGTAATACATTAAATTTTCTCCCGTAAAAAAATTCGTTGACCTTTAGGCAATTTTTCTCAATCACACAAATATTATTCTCGTGATGTAAGTGCATAAAAAAATCTGCCGCTCCGTTAAGAACGACAGAATTAAACGCTAATTGAGTTAGAATACTAGATATTGACGCCGATAACTCCATCAATGCAAAACTGGTCAATACCGCCGACAAACGGGATGCACAAACTGCCGCCGCCAGCTACTGCCTTGAGTTCGTCCTCACTGAGCTCCTTAGCCTTGTCTGCTTTGAAACCGTGAGCCTCCGCAACTTTCACCATTACCCCCGCGAATGCCTTTCTAGCCTCTTCTTTGAAGCCTTTCTCCGCCGCTAACTTGTTAAGTGCGTTGAAGCCCTCAGCAAAAAGCTCTACCTTTACTTTTTCATCCTGTGATACGAGTTCTGCAAAATTTGCTGCCATAATAATTTTTTCTCCTTTCGGTGATTTTTTTTTATCTTAATCGGAATTCTTTGTAAGATGTCTGTGATTATACTCAAAAAAAAAAAAAATGTCAACTAACTCGGAAATAAATTTATGCTGCTTTATAAACCGTAAAAATTTCACATTGCCGAAAAATCAATTCTCATGTAAATTTATCGCATATAATTTTCAAACAGGAGGGCGTGTTATTTGCAGAAATTCGTAATTGTTGCGTATCTTGAACCCTCAAAATCTTTGCGGCCCCATGAACAGAAAGGCTAATCATGAGTGTATCTCTTTATCGCAAGTATAGACCTCAAAATTTCGCGTCAGTCGTAGGCCAGAAATCAGCAATCGACGTTCTCACAAGTTCAATCCTGAAAAATCGCGTCGGTCATGCTTATCTTTTCTCAGGCTCTCGAGGATGCGGAAAAACTTCTGTTGCAAGAATTTTTGCGAAAGCCTTGAACTGTGAACAGCGCGATAACTTTGAACCTTGCGGACATTGCCGAAACTGTCGGGAGATTACTACGGGTGATAGCCTTGACGTTATCGAGATTGACGGTGCTAGCAATAACGGTGTCGAGAATATTCGCGGCCTCAAAGAAAATGTTAATCTCGCTCCGTTCAATTCTCGCTACAAAATTTACATCATTGACGAAGTTCACATGTTATCAACTGGAGCTTTCAATGCCTTACTCAAAACTCTTGAAGAGCCGCCCGAGCACGTAGTCTTCATCATGGCAACAACTGAACCTCATAAAGTCCCTGTCACAATTCGCTCACGTTGTCAGCATATCCCCTTTCATAGCATTCAACCGGAGGACATTTTCACCAGACTTAAGGAAATTTGCGGGCTTGAAGGCGTTAATGCTGAGGATGACGCTTTACGGGAAATTTCGAGATTGGCCGACGGAGCCTTGCGTGATGCGCTTTCACTGCTGGAACAAATTATCTCGTCAGGCGATATTACATTAAAGAATGTCGAAAACGTTTTCGGTGCTGGAAGTCGTCCGGCTTTCGAAAGATGGATTAAGAATTTGCGGGAAAATCCGGCTGAGGCTTATTCCTCGCTAAAATCAATGTTCGACGCTGGAGCTTCAGGAATTAGAGTGTTCGAAGAGTTGTTTGCTCTCGTGAAAAATTTATGGCTAGTCTCAACTTGGCAGAATATCACTGACAGCCTCAATTTATCCAATGCTGAGAAGAATTTTCTCCTCGATGAAGCCCGGAACTGGAAGCCCGAAAAGTTACAGGCAATTTTACACGTAATCTTGAAGATGTTGACACAAGCAAGATTAGGCATTAAGAACGATATTTTGCTCGGAATGTTCATGCTGTATCTAGCTGGCGACGCTCCGAAACTTGAAATCTCACAGCCCGTAACTCAACTTACAGTGAATTTGCCGGAAGCTCTCAAGCCGGAAGTTAAGCAAGAAATCAAAGCACCTCAGGCCAATTCAGCGCTTAAGGAAAATTTATTGCAGACGGCTAAGTTGAAAAATTTTGTGATTTTCTGTGGATTATTCGACGCGGATTTTTATGAACAAAACGGAACTTTATTGCTCGATTTCGCTCATATCTATTGCTATAACGTCATGAGAGTTGATAGACGCGCCGCAACTTTACAGTCAATTTTCCCAAATTATGAACGAATAATGCTCCGTTATGGGAAAAATGAATATATTTGCCCTAAGTTCCCAAGTACACCGAAAACTGAAAGCCGCCAAGTTATGCCGAGAATTGAGCCTAAAATCGAAGTCTCAAGACAGGACGATACACGAGAACAACAACAGGAACAACATGAAACTAGCCGAAAAGTTACAGGTTCACCATTCGATAAATTTATTAGCGAATTAACATCTTTGGGAGCTAAACCGGAAAAATTGTTCGTTCGTGAGAATAAACCCGATGATGAGATTGATACGGAACAAGAAGGAGATAATGAATGACACTTCCATTTGTACACTTACACGTTCACACTGAATACAGCTTACTTGACGGCGCAATCAGGACTAAGAAACTTGCTGAAAAAGTCTCTCAATGGGACAATAAAGCCGTTGCTATTACGGATCACGGAGTTCTTTACGGAGCTGTCGAGTTCTACGAAAATTGCCGCGCTCAAGGAGTTAAACCAATTTTAGGCTGTGAGACTTACGTAATCCCAGAAGGCATAACTTCACAAAATAAAAAATATTATCACCTCATACTCTTAGCAGAAAATTTAACGGGTTGGCATAATCTCATAAAATTAATCTCAATCGCTAACACTAAGGGATTTTATTACAAGCCCCGAATTGACCATGATTTATTAGCCAAATATCACGAGGGTTTAATCGCGTCGTCAGCTTGTCTTGCAGGAGAAATTCCACAGTTGATATTGGCCGGAAATCTTGAACAGGCTGAAGCTCAAGCAATCTGGCATCGCGATACAATAGGTGAAAATAATTTCTTTCTTGAACTTATGCCGAACTCCTTACCCGAACAAAAAAAGGTCAACGCCGAATTAATAAAAATTTCGCGAAGAACAGGCATTCCCTTAATCGTTACGGGCGATGCTCATTATCTCAATAAGGAAGATTACGAGTGGCACAAAATTTTGCTGAAGATTAACACGCACGCTAAAGCTGACGATGACGCGTTCGGTTTCTCGGCTAATGATTTCTATCTGATGTCACCTGATGAGATTTACGAGAGATTGAGCGGAGAAGTTGACGACGATATTATCAACGAGGCTTTTGCTAACACAGTGAAAATTGCTGACAGATGCAACGTTGAATTACTCGAAAAGGAGAAACATTATTTACTGCCGAACTTGGACTTGAAAGAGGGGATTACACCTGACGAGGAATTACGAACGCGAGCGAGAAAGGGTTTAGCTGAACGGGGGAAATCTAAGCTCAAAGAATATTCTGACCGTCTCGAATATGAACTCGGCGTGATTACTCAAATGGGATTTTCTGCGTATTTCCTGATTGTCTCCGGAATTATTCAGGCCGCTAAAAATCGCAATATTCCAATCGGGCCCGGACGAGGTTCAGCCGCCGGAAGTCTCGTTGCTTGGAGTTTACGAATTACTGAGCTTGACCCCCTGAAATATAATTTACTCTTTGAACGTTTTCTTAATCCGGAACGAGTTTCAATGCCCGATATCGATACTGACGTTAGCGACAAGGGACGCGACGAGCTATTAAAATACATCTCTGACACTTACGGAAGCGACCACGTAGCACAGATTATCACGTTCGGACGAATGAAGGGCCGGCAATCCGTAAAAGATGTTGGACGTGCTGAGGGCCTCGACTTCGCTTTGATGGACAAGACCGCAAAATTAATTCCCGTAATGTGCAAGAGCCTTAAATCTGCAATTGACGAAACTCCCGAACTCAAAGAGGAATATGATAATAATGATACAGTTCATGATGTAATTGATACGGCCATGAACATTGAGGGATTAGCGCGACATACTTCACAGCATGCCGCAGGTGTTGTGATTACGCCTGTTCCGATTACTGACGTTGTGCCGGTTAAGAGGTTAAGCGCAGATGAAGGCTCAGAGCAGGTTGTTACTCAATTTACAATGGAACCCGTCGAGAAATTAGGCCTCGTGAAAATGGACTTTCTCGGCTTAAGCACGCTGTCAATCATCGAGGAAGCTATGAGGAATATTGCCAACAATCACAAGAAACTTCCTGACTTGAACAAGATTAACGACGAAATGAACGACCCGGCCGCGTTCAAGTTATTGCAAGAAGCCGACACAATGGGAGTATTTCAGCTTGAAAGCGACGGCATACGCTCAATGTTACGGAAGCTCAGGATTGACCGTTTCGAAGATTTGATTGCGGCATTAGCCATGTACAGACCAGGCCCGTTAGATAGTGGAATGGTTGACCAGTATATTGACTGCAAACACGGTCATGCTAAACCCGTTTATCCTCATCCCTTGCTCGAAAACGTTTTGCGTGAGACTTACGGCGTAATCCTCTATCAGGAACAAGTCATGCAATGCGCTTCAGTCTTAGCAGGTTATTCACTTGGTGAAGCTGATATTTTACGTCGTGCAATGGGAAAAAAGAAAGTCGAAGTTATGCAGCAACAGCGAGCGAAATTCTTAGAGGGAGCACAGAAAAATAATATTAATCCTGACACAGCCGGTTCAATCTTTGACAACATCGAGAAATTCGCGGGTTACGGGTTCAACAAGTCTCACAGCGCCGCTTACGCCCTAATCTCTTATGACACAGCTTATCTCAAGGCCAATTACAAGACTGAATTTATGGCCGCATATCTCTCAAGTCAGATGAAAGCCAAAAAGGAAGTCTTAGGTCATTATGTCCTTGAGGTCAGACGTTCGGGAATTCCTGTTTTGCCGCCGGATATTAATTCTTCAATGGAAAATTTTACGGCCGTCGGTGAAGTAATAAGATTTGGGCTTGGTGCGGTCTCCAGAGTTGGCCATAACACAATCAAGATGATTATTCGTGAACGTGCTCAAAACGGAAAATTTTTATCACTCTGGGATTTCCTGAAACGTATTGATATGAGTCTGATGAATAAAGCCGTAATCGAAAACTTAATCCATGCCGGAGCCTTTGATGAGCTTGATAATAACCGAGCAAAGTTGATTAAAGCTCTTCCGAAATTGCTTGAAGCTGTACAAAGTGTTAATGCCAGCAAGAAAACTAATCAGCTCTCAATATTTGACTTCGACGATGAGCCTACATCAGGACTAAACGAACCTGATATTCCAGACTGCAAGCCTTATGATGAGCACGAAAAATTGACGCTTGAAAAACAGGTTACAGGGCTTTACATTTCCGGACATCCATATGAAAGCTATCAAGAGAAATTATCGCCGTTCACGAACTGTAAAATCTCGGACTTGCAATATTGGGACAAAAGGAACGAGAACATTAAAGCCAGCGTCGGAGGAATTATCACCTCAATTAACGAAAAAAGCACGAAGAAAGGCGGCATCATGAGCATCATTCAGCTTGAGGATAATGAACAGAGTATTGATGTAGTCGCATTTCCCGGAGCATGGCAGGAATACAAAGATTTTGTGAAAATTGGATTGGCCTGTGTAATTGAGGGAAGAATTGACGAGCGAGACCAGATTGTTCCGGATAAGATTGTTCCTGTTGATGGGCTTGAAATGAGGGCGCACAAATACGTGAAAATAATCATAAATATCAATAACAGTCTCAGCATGAAGAATTTCATTCGCGCGTTAAACGGCTGTAAAGGAAAAACAAAAGTTATCTTGGAGCTTCGCGATGGCGAACAAGTCGGAGTATATGCCTTGAATAATTGCACTGTTGAGCCTGAAAAGTTGAACGAGGCTTTGAGCGGGATTATGCCAACTGGAAGTTTTGAGATTGCTTCATGAGGACTTGAGGCAAAACTTTCTATTTTTATATTCAATTTTTATATTAACACAAAGAACTTGTATAATTTCATCATCACATTCAACCACTACACTAAAATTTTGCTTATAAGGGGGAAACTCTATCATGTTCGTAAAAATCGTATGCACAATCGGACCGGCCAGTGATAATTACGAGACGTTAAAGTCAATGGCTGAAGCAGGAATGAACGTAGCGAGATTAAATTTCTCACACGGAGATTATGAAGGTCACGAGAAAAAGTTAAAGCTGGTACGTCGAGTTGAACGTGCTGTGAAGAAACCGATTGCGGCATTACTTGACACTAAAGGCCCGGAAATTCGGACGGGACATATGCAGAACGGGGAGATTAATTTAGTTCAGGGAGCGAAGATTACTCTTGTTGCTGGTGATGTTGAGCCGTTTGAAGGAACTCCTGAGAGAATTTACGTGAATTACAAGCTCTTAGCTCAAGAAGTTACGCCCGGCCAAAATATTTTTATCGATGACGGAGCTTTAAATCTTGAAGTTGAGAGCGTTGAAGGCGATGAAGTTCACTGCAAAGTCATAGTAGGCGGACCGTTGCGCAACACTAAGGGAATAAATTTACCCGGAGCGGATATAACTTTACCTGCCTTGTCCGAAAAAGATAAACAGGATATAGCATGGGGCATTCAACACGGAATGGAATATCTCGCTGTATCGTTCGTGAAAACTCGGCAGGATATTGTTGATGTCAAGCGTTTAATCCAGTCTTACGGCGGGAATATGAAAGTCTTAGCGAAAATTGAGACCAAACAGGCCGTTGATAATATCGCTGAAATCGTAGATGTAGTTGACGGCGTAATGGTTGCGCGCGGAGATTTGGGCGTTGAGATTGCGACGGAAGATGTGCCGTTAGTCCAGAAAAAAATCATCGAGATGTGCCGTGTCAGAGGAAAAGTTGTAATCGTCGCTACTCAGATGCTCGACAGCATGATACGCAATCCCAGACCGACCAGAGCCGAAGCCTCCGACGTAGCTAATGCCGTTCTTGATGGGACGGACGCGGTTATGCTTTCAGGAGAGACAGCGAGCGGGAATTATCCGGTTCAAGCGGTTTCAACGATGAGACGTATAGTTGACAAGGCCGAGAAAGAATTAGAACTCTGGGGAAATCATAAGAACAATGAGCAAAACCCGTTGGACTTATGGGGAATTGCTGTGCCCGATGCAGTTTCAGGAGCGGCCGTGTTGATAGCTAAGCAGATTAAAGCCCCTGCGATAATTTCACTTTCACGTTCAGGACTTACAGCGCGAATGATAAGCAAGCATCGTCCGGAATGCCCGATTTTAGGCGTTACACCCAGCCAGCAAACATGGAGGGAATTAGCTTTATGGTGGGGAGTTCAGCCTGTTAGACTTTCGGAGATGGCGGATATTAACGTTGCCGCGCGTGAAGCCGTGAATGTCTGTGTTGCTCAAAAACTTTTGCCCGAAGGTGAACTCGTCGTAATCACAGCGGGTGTCCCAGTTGGAAGGCCAGGAAGTACGAACGTTGTCGAAGTGTTGACGACCGGAACAGTTTTACTCTCAGGAACGCCATTATTGCGGAAGAACGCGACGGGTAAGATATGTATTGCACGAACTCCTGAAGAGGCATTAACGAAGGCAACAGAGGGCTGTATTCTTGTTGTGAGGCAGTTGAACGAGGCATATCGGCCAATTCTGGACAAGGTCGGAGCGGTTTTGTTCGAGAGCGGATTATTATTTGCAGAGGGAAATTCTTTAGCGATTGATTATAACTTGCCGGCAATTGTCGGAGTTGCTGATGCTTTCTCAACGTTGATGGACGATGATATTGTCTCGATTGACGGAACACGCGGCCTTGTATATCGCGGAGTTGTGAGGCTGGTGGAGTAAGTTGCTTGCTGACTTTCGCAGTTTAATAGACATTGCAATAGTCTCGTTCATAATTTACAGAATACTTGTTCTCTTAATCGGGACGCGTGCGGTTCAGCTTGTGAAAGGAGTATTTATTCTTGCGTTGCTGGCGTTTGGAGCAAATTTCCTGAGATTGAGATTATTGCAATGGTTTATAGGAAATGCATTATTAGCGCTGAGTTTTGCAATCCCTATTGTCTTTCAGCCGGAGTTACGGAAAATGCTTGAGGAATTAGGCAAGGGACAATTTTACTTGCTCAAGCGTCAGATGAGTTCAGACGAGGCGGAAATGCGGGTTCATCAGATTACTGGAGCGTTAAATTATCTCAAGGCACATAAGATTGGGGCATTGCTTGTGTTTCAACAGGACGTAGGCTTAGGGGATTATTACAAGACAGCAATACACTTGAACGCGCAAATCACGCAGGAATTATTAATCTCTATATTTTGGAAGGATAACCCGTTGCATGACGGAGCAGTAATCCTCGACAAATATAACTTAATCGCTGGCGGCTGTTACTTGCCTTTAATCGACGCTCCCGAAATTTCCCGCTGGTATGGAACTCGTCATCGTGCGGCGTTGGGAATATCTGACGTTTCGGACGCAATGGTCTTCATAGTGTCAGAAGAACGCGGAGATGTCTCATTAGCTTTCAAGGGAAAACTTTCTAAGAATTTGAAGGAATTCCAAGTTGAGAAGTTATTAATGCATTATTTCGTAGGCGAGCAGGTTTTAACGGGCTGGAAGAAGTTTTTGCATTCATTCTCGGGATTATTCTGGGTAAAGCCTCAGGAGCAGAAGACAGGGGGCCTTGTTGAATGAAATTTATCACGCGATTAAAGAATTTCGACATTGACGACCTATTAGCTTCGCCGTTATTTCTGTGGGTAGTGTCAATAATAATCTCAGTTTCGATGTGGGTATATGTTACCGGAATGGATGAGAGCGCATATATTACGCGAAAGTTTACGGCTGAAATTGACTACAGAGGGCTTGACACTCAGGCGATGTTACGCGGCCGGACATCAGAAGTTGACATAGAAATTCGCGGTCCAGAGCAAGCGATGATGAGGTTAAATTACGACGCGATTAACGCTTATGTTGACGCTCGCAATTTAATTCCAGGCACCAAGTACACAGTGAATGTTAATGTAGAAGTTCCCGGAGATATTACGTTAGTATCATGTGTTCCGTCACAAGTAACGCTTGATTTAGTCCGTCAAGTTTCGCGCTTAATGACAGTCGAGACGATATTGCCGCAAAATTTACCCGAAGGACAATACATAGAGGGAGTTGAAATAATCCCCAAAGAGGTAGCAATTCGCGGAGCTGAGGACGACGTAGCGAAAGTAGGCAGTGTAAGAATAACGCCGACGATTGAGGAGCTGCAAGCTAGTGAGAATTTATTATTGTCCGTGAGGTTTAACCAGTCAGAGGCATTTGACGGTAATGTAACGATTGAGCCTGCGCAGGTAAGATTTCGGGGAAACTTAGTGCGCGGACTTCCGAGAAAGCGAGTTCCTGTGAACGTGAGATTAACGGGAAAACTTGACGCTGATTATCAAGTTCGGAGCATAATCATAGACCCTTCGGAGATACAGATTGAGGGAAGTGCAGAGGACTTAGCGAAGGTTGAGGCGATAGACACTGAGTTTATAGACATAACGATGTTAGAGACAGACAGTGTAATGGTAGCGCCATTAAAAATGCCAGATATTGCGGGAATTAGTCTTGTGAACGCGTCGAGTGTGAAAGTCAGCTTGCAGTTAGGAGAGACGCGAGCCGAGAGGATGTTTGCGAATATACCTGTTGAGTTTCGCGGAGTTGAGACTGGTCAAAGCTGGATATGTTCACCGGCGAATGTCAGTGTAACAGTTGAGGGTCGGCCATCATTAATTGAGAATTTCGACGCTGAATTGAAAGCGTATGTTGACATGAGCAATATTTTCATGGCACCTGTAACTTTGCCCGTTCGCACGGAATTAATCTCAGGTGATGAGTTCCGAGTAAGTCGTGTTGAGCCGGCTAATGTAACAGTTAATAATTTATCAGCGCAATAAATTTTTCTCCCCTTTTGCTTAGTCATGAGGGGGGAATTTTTATGTGAGAAAAGCGGTAACGTGAGCATAATCAACATGGGAGGGAAAAATGAGTATTGCTGACTTAGAGGCAAGGGCTGAGGCTGGAGATGTTGAGGCTCAAAATGAGCTTGGGGAAATTTACGAGCTTCGAGAAGAATACGTTCAAGCTGTATATTGGTATCATAGGGCGGCTGAAAATGGAAATTCGGCGGCACAAAATCAATTAGCCATGATGTATTACTTAGGTCGCGGCGGAGTTTCAAAGGACAACAAAAAAGTACTTTATTGGCTTCGTAAGTCAGCAGAGCAGGAAAATCCTAAAGCTCAAGCTAATTTAGGCGCGATGTATTACATAGGAGAATGCGGGCTTCCTGAAGATAAGACACAGGCCCTGTATTGGTATAAGAAAGCGGCCGAACAGGAGGAGTCTTATGCGCAAGTTCAATTAGGCAGAATGTATTATTCTGGTGAGGGCGGCTTAACAACGGATAAAGTTAAAGCGGTCTTATTATTTCGTCAATCAGCTGAACAAGGGAACCCCTATGGGCAAGATGAGTTAGGGTATGCGTATTACACTGGAGACTGCGGATTATCAGAGGATAAAAAGCAGGCGGCTTATTGGTTCAGTAAGTCGGCAGAACAAGAAAATCCAGACAGCCAGTATATGTTAGGAATTATGTATTTAGACGGAGAGGGCGGCTTAAAATGGGATCCAGTTAAAGCGCGTTCATTGTTCCAGAAATCAGCCGAACAGGGAAACCCTTACGCTCAAGCTGAATTAGGAGATATGTATTATTCGGGTGAACACGGATTGCCTGAAGACAAAGCCCTAGCCGATTATTGGCATCGACAAGCTCACAAGAACCCCATATATGAACAAGAAGAGCAGGCTTTTTCAGATTTCATGATGGTTATGATTATTACGAGGACCCAGAAAATCCGGACGTTCAGATGTTCGGAAGAAAATAAATTAAACAGGGAAGGTAAAATAAATTTTGAGTAAAGAACGTAAATTATTCGGGACTGACGGAGTTAGAGATTTAGCGAACTCCGGAAAAATGACACCAGAAATCGCATTAAAACTTGGCCGGGCATTTATCAGGTTTAATCACGGCAAAAAAATTATCATTGGCCGAGATACACGTTTAAGCTGTCGAATGCTTGAAGGCGCGTTATATTCCGGGATGAGTTCAGAGGGTGCAAATGTCTTGTTAGCCGGAGTAATCCCAACGCCAGGAATAAGTTACGCCGTGAAGGAGTTACATGCTGACGGAGGAGCAGTAATCAGCGCGTCTCACAATCCAGCGGAATACAACGGGATAAAATTTTTAGGCTCAGACGGCTGTAAACTTTCGGACGATGAGGAACTTGCGATTGAAGAATTAGTTTTTGCCGACGAACGTAACACAAGCCCTGAGATTGGGAAAATTCACGACGCTCCGGAACTCGTGAGGGATTACGCGAGACATATTGCTCACATGCTGAACAATGACGCTGTGATTGATAATGTCGTCTTTGACTGTGCAAACGGTGCGGCAAGTGAGAGTGTTCCTGTTTTGATTGAGCATTCATTATTCTCACGTCTCAACACTCAGATAATCGCGAATAAATACACCGGCTTGAATATCAATAAACTTTGCGGAGTTATGCACATGCAGAATTTGTGTGATTACGTCGTGAAGAATAATTTATCGCTTGGATTTGCCTTTGACGGCGACGCTGACAGGGTATTAATTTCTGACAAGTTCGGAAGAATTATCGACGGGGACATAATTTTATGGGTATTAGGCCGCTGGCTTTATGGCTTGAACGGGAATAATCAAGTTGTAGTTACAGTGATGAGCAACATGGCACTTGAAGCCCATTTAGCCGACGAGGGAATTAAAACTTTACGCTGCCCGGTCGGAGATAGATACGTTCTTGAGACAATGAGAGCGTCAGGCGCAGGCTTAGGCGGAGAACAGTCAGGACATATTATAGCGAGCAAGTTTACATCAACAGGAGACGGACTTTGCACAGCTGTATTATTCTTGAACGCTATTAAAGATTTGGGCGAGGACATTTCGAGTTTAATTGACCGTTTCGGGCGTTATCCGCAAAAGCTCACGAACTTAACGCTGAAGAAATCCCGTGAACTTGTTGACATGGAAGCTATTAACGAAATCGTGAAGGATTATGAAGCAAAAGTTTCACACGGCCGAATTTTCATCAGGACATCGGGGACAGAGCCGTTATTGCGAATACTTGTTGAAGCTCCGGAGAAAAATTTAGTCGATGAACTTTCTGAAATATTATCATCGAGGCTTGAAGAATTTTGCTGATTTCCCCCTAAAAAGTTTATGAGAGGAGAATTAATCATGACTGTAAAGAAGTGTTTATTTCCGGTAGCAGGATTAGGGACGCGATTTTTGCCGGTTACTAAGGAAATTGCGAAGGAGATGCTCCCGTTAGTCAATCGTCCGATAATCTCATATGGAGTTGAAGAGGCATTAGGCTCCGGCTGTGAGGAAATTGTGATGATTACGGGCCGAGCGAAGCGTTCAATTGAGAATTACTTTGACCGTTCATTTGAGCTTGAGGATTTATTATTACGACGCGGCAAGAAGGAATTATACGACAAGATGATAGCAATTTCGGAATTGGCCGAGATATTATACATTCGTCAGCGTGAGCCTTTGGGACTTGGACATGCTGTGTTATGCGGTGAGCCTGTATGTTCGAGTGAATATTTCGGAGTAATTTTGCCAGATGACGTATTTATTCATCATGAGCCTGTTTTGTCGCAATTGATAAAAGTTCATGAGAGATTAGGCGGAAGCGTTATTGCTCTTGAACACGTTGAAGATGAGGACGTTTCACGTTACGGCATAGCCTCAGGAGAGGAAATCGAGCCGGGAATTTTCAGGATTAATGACATGATTGAGAAGCCGAAACTTGAACAAGCTCCGTCGAATTACGCGATAATGGGGCGATATGTATTGTCGCCTGAGATATTCCCGATATTACACTCACAAGGAACAGGAGCGGGCGGGGAAATTCAGCTTACCGACGCTTTAAGAACGTTGGCAAAAACTGAGCCTGTTTACGGAGTTGTGTATAAGGGGCGAAGATTTGACTGCGGAACACAAAAGGGTTGGTTGTCTGCGAATATTCAGCTAGCATTAGAGGACCCGGAACTGCGAAAAATGATCTTGAAAGTTGTAGAAGGGAAATAAAAATTTGAAGCTGGAAAAATTTTCCTGGTGGTTTGACGGACTGCCGGGAATTTTTTTGTCGTGTGATAGAATATTTCTAAGTTCGTGATAATGTATCTCACGTTACTAGGGAGGCCCCCGACAATTTCAAGCCGGGGGGTTGTCGCTGGGTACTTCAACATGCCCCGGCCTGAAAGGGGTGAGAGTTGTGAAAGAGTGGACCGAATTCCTTAAAGCAATCGCAAAAGTTATTTATGCAATCGCTCTCCTCATTAACTCGATAAAGAAGAAGTAATGCACCAATAACTATTTATCGTTTCCATTCTGGTCTCGTTGGTTAAGGGTGCCGCCTTAGCCGACAGCCAGCATTTTTGTCCGCAGCTTCCCCGGACGCTTTCAATTATAGCATACCGAAGGGATAACAAATCACATATGCAAAAAGTTTTCAAAGTTCAAGAGGCCTATTCTGGCGACGCAATGAAGGGGCATGCTCGCATTCATCCGGACGACATGAGGGAATTAAATCTTAGTGAGGGTGATTTAGTCGAGATAACGGGCAAAAAAACGACGAGTGCGCGAATATTCACAGGAGATAAAGAAGCAGGACGAGGAATAATTCAGATTGACGGCTTAATTCGCGAAAATGCCGGGACTTCGCTTGACGAGAATATAACTCTTGAGAGCAGTATAAATTATCATTTTGCCGGGAGCGCGACACTTCAGCCGTTAGGGGACGTGAAATTGACGAGCAAGGAGAACGACGCGGCTTATATTTCATCAATGCTTGAAGGCCAATCCGTGAGGACAGGCGACAGATTGCGCGTAAACTTTTTCGGAACACGAGTATGCGATTTCCAAGTTACAGCGACAACGCCCGACGGAACAGTGATAATCAACAAGTCGACATACTTAAACATTCTGAAACCGTTAGAGATTAAGCAGGTTCACAAAGTTACGTATGAGGACATTGGCGGCTTAAGCTTCCAAATTCGCAAAGTTCGAGAGATGATAGAGCTTCCGTTGAGATTTCCTCAAGTTTTCGAGCGATTAGGTATTCAGCCTCCGCGCGGAGTGTTATTATACGGACCTCCCGGAACAGGAAAAACTGTAATAGCCCGTGCAGTTGCGAATGAGACGGATGCATGGTTTACGCATATTTCGGGTCCAGAGATAATCGGGAAATTCTACGGAGAAAGTGAAGAGAGATTACGCAAAATCTTTGAGGAAGCTCAAGACCGAGCGCCGTCGATAATATTTATAGATGAGATTGACGCGATCGCTCCCAAGCGTGAGGACATGGGCGGGGAAAAACAGGTTGAACGTCGTGTAGTCGCGCAATTGTTAGCTTTGATGGACGGTTTGAAATCGCGAGGACAATTAATAGTAATCGGAGCTACGAATATTCCCAACTCGTTAGACCCTGCTTTGCGTCGTCCAGGACGTTTTGACCGAGAAATTTCTATTCCAATTCCCGACAGAAAAGGCAGACTAGAAATTTTACGTATTCACACGCGCGGAATGCCTTTATCAAGCGACGTTGACTTGAAGCGAATTGCTGATTTATCGCATGGATTTGTCGGAGCTGATTTAGAAGCACTTGCGAAGGAAGCGGCGATGTCCTGTGTTCGAGATATTTTGCCGTATGTGAATTTTCATGAGCAGGAAATTCCGTATGAGCGTGTTGCAAGTCTTGAAGTCAGCATGAGACACTTCATGAACGCGTTACTTGAGACCGAGCCGTCAACAACCCGTGAAGTTTTCGTTGAGCTTCCAGACGTGAGCATGAACGACATCGGCGGCCTGGAAAATATCAAGACGGAATTAATGAATGCTGTAACGTGGCCGTTGAAACACTCAGAAATATTTGAACGTTATGAAATTCAGCCGGTGCGTGGAATTTTGCTTTACGGAAAATCCGGAACTGGAAAAACTTTATTAGCGAAGGCATTAGCTCACGACAGCGGAGTAAACTTTATCAGCGTCCAAGCCTCAAACATTCTTTCTCGTTATCTTGGTGAGAGTGAACGTGCTTTACGGGAAATTTTCAGGATAGCCAAGCAGGCCGCACCGTCAATAATTTACGTTGATGAGATTGAAGCGTTATTCCCCGAACGAAGCGAGAACTCATCAGTTTTTGCGTCGACCGAGAGCAGATTAACCGGCCAATTTTTAGCGCAAATGCGAGGGATTGAGGAGTTGAACGGAGTTACGGTTTTAGCTTCGACGAATAGAATTGACTTGCTTGATAAATCGTTATTGACTTCCGGAGTGTTTGACCTGAAATTTGAATTGCCATTGCCGGACGTAAAAGCTCGCGAGGAAATTTTCAGGATAATTCTCAAGAAGAAGCCGTTATCCGACGACGTGAATATCTCAGAATTGGCCGAACTTACAGGGAAATTCACGGGAGGAGATATCGCGTTAATCTGCCGGCGTGCCTCAATGGAAGCGTTAAAGGCTGACACGAATAATTTCGTGATTACGCGCAAAAACTTTGACGACGCTTTGAAGCTCATGAAAGTATGCTAGAGATTATTGCTGAAGAAAATTATTCTCGTCTTGATGTATTTTTATGTGAAGAGTTAGGATTATCGCGAAGTCAAATTCAGAAGCTCATCAAGAATAAAAATATAACGTGTTCTATTAAACTCAAGCCCTCAATGAAAGTTTCGCAGGGTGAGAAATTTTTTGTGGACATACCGCCGTCTGAGAATTTGACGCATCTTGAAGCTGAGGATATAGATTTTGACGTAATTTATGAGGATGAATATTTGCTCGTCATCAACAAGCCATCGGGATTAGTCGTTCATCCAGCTCCAGGAAATTGGCACGGGACATTAGTAAACGGCTTAGTTTATCGTTATCCGGAGTTAAAAGCTCTGCCGAATTTTCTTAGGCCTGGAATAGTTCACAGGTTAGACGCCGGGACTTCGGGCTTAATGATTGTCGCACGGACGCAAAAAGTTATGTTAATGCTTCAGGAAATGTTTAAATTGCGGGAAATTCACAAGAAGTATCTTGCTCTGACGCACGGAACTCCGGCAAAACGCGAGGGAATTTTATCCGGGCCAATTGACCGAGACCCGAATAATTTTTTACGCATGGCAATTGTCGAGAACGGTCGGCCATCATTAACCGGCTATAAAGTTCTGTGGAGCCGCAATAAATATTCGTTGATTGAGTGTAATTTATTCACAGGCCGAATGCATCAGATACGTGTTCACCTTTCAGCGTTGGGATGTCCATTAGTCGGCGATAATTTATACGGAACGAACGACGAGAAATTACCGCGAGTATATTTGCATTCATGGAAGCTGGAATTTACGCACCCGATTACGCAGGAGAATATGAGCTTTCGACGGAATATAACGAGTGATTTTCTTGATTTTATCGCTGATTTGAGGGATTGAGATATAATTAGCAAAAACTTTTCCGAATATGACAGAAAGGATATAAATATGAGATTACGAATAAAGCGTCAAGATTTCCTGAGGAGCTGGCAAATCGCGGAGAAAGTAACAAACGCCAAAAGCACGCTTGAAGGAGTGAAAGCCGTATTAATTAAGGCAGACGAGGACGAAAATGGGAACGGAACAGTTACCCTTGAAGCTACAGATATGAAGTCTTATGTTAGGTGCAAGGCTGAAGGAGTTACAGTTGTTGAGCCTGGTACAGCTTTAGCAAATGCGTCTATTCTCGGAAGCATGATGAGAAAATATTCCACTGAAGAATTAGAGCTTGAGTTTAACAGTGAACGAGGATTATTTACTTCAGGTACCAGCAAAATAAGAGTAGCAGGAATTGCCAGTAGTAATTTTCCCGGAGTTCCCGAAAGTCAGGATGCTGAAATGATATGTGAGATTATGGCTTCGGATTTAGCTCGTATAATTTCAGAGGGAAGCAGTGCGAGTTCTATGCCTCAGGATTTCCCGAAATATATGGGAACATGTTTACTCAAAACTGAGGAACAAGCATTAAAAGTTGTCTCGACTGATGGCAAAAGATTATCCAGGTCTAGAACGTTTTGTACGGTTATGAAAGATGAAGATTTACTGATTGCTGCCCCTGCCTTAAAGGAACTGGGAAAAACTATAGCTTCATACGGTGAAAATGTTGTTTCGATATTGGCCGAAAGTGCGATGATCTGGTTCAGGCTTGAAAATGTAGAGTTTGCAATCAGACGTATTGAGTCAAATTTCCCGAACTATGAACGCATTCTCAACGATGAAAAACGTACAGTAATGCGAGTAAACTGCGGAGAGTTATCAGCAGTACTTGACAGGATAGATATTATTGCGAAGACTACTCCGGCTCATATTATGGCGATGGCTATTCAGACGAACGGACAAGTCAGAATTACTGCGCGTGCTCCTGATGTTGGAACTGCTGTAGAAAATATGCATGCAGAAATTGAGGGAAGCTATATTCAATTGGGCTTCAATGTTGGCTATTTCCAGGATGGATTGAAAGCAATGGGGGCCGGCGAAATTGTTATCGAGTTCAGCGGCGAGGAAGAACAAGCCAGAATGTATAGGGACAGCTCAAATGATTTTCTGTATATGTTAATGCCTGCGAGATTAAGCATACAAGATGCCATGACAGAAGAAGAAATTGGAGACTTCAGCCGTAACATGGAAGAACCTGATGATGTTTCTTCGGAGTCGGAATACCAAGAGCCTGAACAAAATTATCAGTCTGAGCCGGAGCAATCTGAGCAAAATAATTATGGCCAGGAAAATAATTATTAGCGTTGAGATTTGATTACAGCGTAGTAAAAAATTTCAGGAATTGTCCGGAGTGTAAAATTAATTGGGCTCCGGGCATTAATTTAATTTTGGGCAAGAACGGTTCAGGCAAGACGAATTTACTTGAGAGCTTGAGCATATTAACCGGCTGGGGAGCATTCGGCAAAACCAGAAACATAATTTCATGGACGAGTGAAAGTTCACGGGCTTTAATCGGTGCGGAAGTCTCAGGCGAGGAAAAATTCACGCTTAAGGCCGAAATCTCATCAAAAATTTCATTGAGACAGAACGACAAGGCGATATCATTCACTGACTTGAGATTAAATTTCCCATCGATAATTTTTCTCAGCAGCAGTATAAATCTCATCGACGGTTCACCTTCAGCACGAAGATTATTTGTTGACAGGCTGTGTTCGTTATTCTTCCCGATTTATGCTAAGAGGCTTGCGGACTTCAAATACATCATGCGGACTCGAACGCTTTTGCTTCGTCAGGGAAAATCTCCGTCGAGAACAGAAATTCCATTTTGTGAGTTAGGCGGCTGGATTATGGACAAACGAAGAGAAGTAATCTCCCAACTAATGAGCCTGATAAATCCCCAAAAAATTACTCTGTCATTTCTTCCCTTATTGACAAGTTCACCGGCAAATTCGCAAATGACTTCCGGACAAGAATATTTACATCATGCTTTACAGGCCAATTCAAAACGTGAGCTTTATGCGCAGAGGCCATTATGCGGACCGAATTATGATGAGCTTGCAATAATAATCTCCAGTAACGGGCGTTTAGCTTCGGAAGCGTTAAGTCGAGGCCAGAAACGAAGGCTTGTGCTTTACCTGATAATTACGGCGGGAAAATTAATCGCTATGAGGCTTAAGCGTGAGCCGGTATTATTATTCGATGACTTGACGGCAGAACTTGACGCGGAAGGCCGGGAATTTACGTATCAACAACTCGCAAAAACTAAGTGGCAAATTTTCATCACAGCTCCGGAGAAGCCATTCAAGACGCGCAAAAAATTCGGGGGAATAACTTTAAGCCTCGTGTAAAATATATTCATTCTAGATTAAGGAGTAAAAAATTTCTTGTTTCGAGACAAATATCAAGTTATCGTAATCGGCGGAGGACATGCGGGCTGTGAAGCGGCTTTAGCGTGTTCAAGAATTGGCGTTCGAACACTCATGTTAAACCTAAGTGTCGACAACACGGCGTTAATGCCCTGCAATCCATCAATCGGAGGTCCTGCGAAAGGTCATTTAGTCCGTGAGGTCAGTGCGCTTGGCGGTGAACAGGCGAGGGCGGCTGATGCTTCGACGTTAATGGTACGCTGGCTGAACACGTCAAAGGGTGCGGCGGTTCGTGCTTTGAGGGCACAATGTGATCCGGGACTTTACGGGACTTATTACAGAAAATTGTTGACGACGCAAGTAAATCTCGACGTTAACCAGGACGAGGCAGTTGAAATTTTCACGAGCGATAACAAAGTTTCAGGAGTTCGAACTCGGCACGGAGCGGAATACGAGGCAAGCGCAATAATTCTCTGCGGAGGAGTGTATTTATCCGGGCGCGTTTTTGTCGGTGAAAAGTCCTTCAAGTCCGGGCCAATGGGGCAGAATAACTCTGAAGCTCTCGCGAAATCCCTTGCAAACTTGGGCATTCAGACTGGCACAATGAGAACTGACACAACGCCGCGACTTAATATTCACACGATAGATTTCTCGCATATGACCCCGCAATTATCCGAACAGGAGCCGTTATGCTTTGACTTATGGGGAGAAAGAAAGTTATACACAAATTCGGGTTATGCGTGTTATTTTTCGCGAACGACTGAGAAAACGTATGAAATCTTAGCGAATAACATTAAGCGTTCTCCACTTGTAACAGGCGATGTAAAATCTCATGGTCCGCGTTATTGTCCGTCAATCGAGGATAAATTTCTGCGTTTTCCGGATCATATAACTCATCCGATTGTGTTTGAGCCGGTTTCACTGAACACTAACGAAGTCTACGTACAGAATTTCTCTACAAGTTTGCCTTATGACGTGCAAGTAGAGATGATTAAATCGCTTCCGGGCTGTGAGCGAGCAAAGGTTATCAAGCCAGGCTATGGAATTGAGTATATTTATTTACTTCCTGACCAGTTGAAGCATAATCTGGAGAATAAAAATATTTCGGGTTTCTTCTGTGCCGGCCAGGTCAACGGAACTTCGGGCTATGAAGAAGCTGCGGCTCAAGGATTATTAGCAGGGATTAACGCGGCAATGTTCGTGCTGAACAAAGAGCCTGTAATTCTCGGACGTGATGACGGATATTTAGGCGTGTTAATCGATGACTTGACGACGAAGAGCACTGATGAGCCTTATAGAATGCTGACGAGCCGTTGCGAACACAGATTGTTATTACGATGGGACAACGCAGCACACAGACTTTCACATTACGGCCACGAAGCGGGCTTAATCGACGCTGAACACTGGGAATTTTTACAGCAAAGATTTATGAATGAAGATGAAGAGATTTCCAGACTTAAACGGACCAAGATAACGCCTTCAGCCGAGATTGAGAGATTATGCGTTGAACACGAGGCCGAAATTTTGAGCGAGCCAATGAGCCTTGCTGATTTTCTGCAACATAAAGGAGTTCGCTATGACTTAATCGCAGAAATTTCACCGTCGGAAAAATTTTTATCACCGGAAGAGATTGCTCATGTTGAGACTGAATTACGCTACACGGGTTATCTTGAACGAGAAATAAGAAACGTCGAGAAAATGAGAAATCTTGATAACGCGAAAATTCCAGATGATTTTGATTACGACGCTGTAATTGGCCTCAGAGCTGAATGCTTGCAAAAGTTAAAGCATTTCCGGCCGGCTTCACTCGGTCATGCTTTGAGAATTTCAGGTGTAACTCCTGCTGACGTGCAATTAATCTCCGTAATAATCGCCCGCAATGAGAAAATTAAATCTAAGCATCAATAAATTATTTCCAGCGGCCGCACGAAGAGTTGAGATTTTGCGAGAACTCCGTAAAAACTGGGCGAGTATTGTCGGGCCTACGCTTGTACGTCATTCTTTTCCGTCTGTCTTGGGAGTGAACACGATTACCGTAGCTGTTGAGGACCAGAACACTGCGAACATGATTACCAAGATGAAGGGTAATATCAGGCGTGCTTTAACTTCGCGTGATGGTTACGAGGCCGACGAGAATTTTACGCTGAAAGTTGTAATTGGCGTTCCTCTGAAAATTAAGAAAGCTGAGACTAAGCGGGCAAATTCTGACATTGAAGTTGACGAGGAAGAAGTGAGACAGTATATGCAGGGAGCTCCTGAGACACTGCCTGAGGATATAAATTATGCTATTTCTCACTTAAAAATATTTCTAGAGAAAAAATTTACTCAAGGTTCGGAACGTTGAAAATATCGCTGTTATGTCTTGTAAATTTTCTGCCCCTGAGTTCTGAGATTTTTAGCGTGAGCTTCTGCCCCTTTCAAGTCGCCCTGATATTCAAGCCTGTATTTTCCCCAGTGAAAATTATTCATCGAAACAACGAAGATTTTACGTCGGAACTCGTCCTGCCAGTCGTCAAGATATTTATAGATATAACTTGCAACATGCGGTGCCGTCTGAATAATAAACGCCTGAGCATTATTCGCACTGGTAATCTTCCTGATGAAACGCTTAATCCTCATCGCAATATTCTCCTCGCGTTCGACAAACCCATTATCTGAGCAAATCGGGCAGTTTCGGGTTAAAATACTTTTTAGGTCAGGCCGTTCACGCTTCCTTGTCAGCTCCACAAGTCCCAATTGAGTAATACTGAACACGTGAGCTTTAAGCCTGTCATGCCGCAAAAAACTCTCAAAATGTTTCAATAGTTCCTGTTTATCCTCGTTCAAGTCCATATCAATAAAATCTACGATAATAATTCCGCCGATCGAACGAAGTCTTAATTGCCTCGCAATTTCCTCCGCCGCTTCAAGATTAGTCGCCAGCACCGTATGCCTCATGTCCGGAGCGCTCGTGAATTTGCCCGTATTAACGTCAATAACTGTAAGTGCCTCCGTCTGGTCAATCACAAGATAAGCCCCGCTTTTAAGCCAAACTTTTTTGTCCAGAGCTTTATTAATTTCCTCTTCAATCCCGAAATAATCGAATATCGGAATAATCCCCCCGTATAAAGTTACATTAGGTTTTTCCGGGTAAAATCGTTCGACAAAATTTTTTGCCTGTTCGTATTCTTCCGTGTCGTCAATAATAATCTCATTGATATTGCCTGAAATCTCATCACGTAAAACTTTTCCCAACGTCCCAGTGTCGCGATATAATAAACACGGTCCAGGAGTTTCCCTAGCTTTCGAGAAAATTTCATCCCAGAGTTCCAGCAAGGATTTCAAATCAGCCCGTAAAAACTCTTCAGAAATATTTTCTGCGGCTGTCCTGATAATAATTCCATGCTGAGGATTTTCAGCCTTTAACTCGTCAGCAATTTTCTTGAGCCTTTTGCGTTCTGAATTGTCAAAAATTCTCTTGGACACGCCGATTTCCTCACTGTCAGGAATTAACACGAGCCATCGTCCGGGAACGGAAATTCTCGGGCTTACTCTTGGAGCTTTATTTTTTCTGGCATTCTTTATGACCTGAACAATTAATTCTTTTCCCGGCTTTAATTCACTTGGATTAGGAGCCTCATTAATGTACATGAAGGCATTTCTTGTGTCGTGCTTGCGTTTGTTTGATTTCGACGTGAGAGCCAAAAAAGCCGCGCTTATAGCTGGAATTACCGTATCAATTCTGGCTTTGAAGATATCGCCTTGACGAGTTTGCGGCGAGATAAATTCATGGGGTGATGTGTCCTCGTCATCATATTCATCTGAAAAATTATAGTCAATGAAGATTTCTGCTAATTTCCCGTCCTCAAGAACAGCCACTCTTGACTGCTCAGGTTCTTTCAAGTCAGCAATAATTTTTACGTCAGTCATAATAAATAAATTTTCCCCGTTTTAAATTCATGACAAGTAAACTTTTTCCCCGTCAAATTGGCCAATATTCGACCGGACAATGTTAATCTCGTGCCAGCCGTTAATAACTTTTTGATTAATCAGGAATTTCACAAAGCCCCCTATTGGATGTTGAGCCGGAGCAAGAATAATAAATCTCAGCCAATTGTCAATTTCTTCATGAAAAATAATCTCCGTGCCGAAAAATTCGCGTGCATATTCAGAGAGGTTAAGGCCTATCCGAGCAAGATATTCTGCGTGAGTACAGAGCTTGCCGATTGCTGGTGAGTTATCATCGGGAAAAATTACGCGAGAGATTTTGAAGCCTTCAGGAAGAGAAGAGTTCATCAAGGTTTGAATGTTTGTGCTCAAGCCCTCATCGTCAAAATACATGTCAACAGGTTCATTCAGCGCGACAACTCCTGCGGGTAATTCCGGCCCGAATGAAATTTTTGCACGTGGAGAAAATCCCTGTGTCATAGCGAGCTTCAACCCGGCCCGAACGGCTGAACGCGAGAATAGCTGAGCGAGTGCGATATGAGGGACAAAACAGGCTCCCCCGCGTTTGGAATAAATAAATCTTGTTCTGATTGTCATAATTTATATTTATACCATAAAGCTAAACACATGCACAAAAAAAATTTATTTCATACCGTAAATTTAAGCATAAATTAGAATATAATATCAACGAAATTTTTTCGGGAGAAGTGAATTTTATCTTGAGATTTATCGGCGCACTCATAAAATATTTTATATATCTCTGCATAATTTTAATTGCGTTGGGAGCGGCTTTATTCTGGTTTGACACAGGCTCATGGCTTGTTCACCCTGTCGCTGAACGTGCCGGGAATTTCTTTCTTGACCCAGTGAAGCTGAAAATTTCAAGTCTCAACGGCTCATTACGAAACGGCTATACTTTTGAGGGACTGCAATTAATTTCAGGCGACGAGGATTTATTAACGGTTGATTATGCTTCTGTCAGTCCTGATTGGGATTTAGTGTTAGCCGGCTCAAAAGGAATTCCCTACATCAAAGAATTGATACTTAGGGGCATAAGCTCCGACCTCGAAAAAACTTTAGCACTCGCAAATCAATTTACTTCCCACGAAAAAAAAGAACGTAACAACGAAGACGACGAACCTTTAAGCCTCGTGATAAACCCTGCGAACATTTTAATCGAGCGTGTGAACTTCGGAACTCCATATGCAAATCTCTCACTTGACAAGCTCACGCTAGACGATACGGGAAAATTTATGCTCGACACAAAGATAATTTCTCGCGACAACATTTTGCCTTTAGCTATGAACGCTCGTTTGAATATCCCGACGCTTGAGATAATCTCATCAGATTTATTCATTGGCAAAAAGGGAACTGGAGCAATCTCCGGAAAAATTTCGCCGCTGAATTTGAGAGTAGATTTGACGGCATTATCGCTTGACGAGTTAATGAAGTTCGCTCCTCCTATGAATATTCAGGCTTCCGGAAGATTGGACGGTCGAGTTTTCGCGGTTCAAGACGAAGCCGGGAGGGTAAAAGCGTCTGGAGTTGTCTCAATGCCTCGTGCTAACATAATGGACGTTCCGTTGAATTTTCGCCTGCCGTTCAAGTGGGATGGAGAAAAAATTCTTGAACTCGATAACGCCTCACTCAACACAGAGTTAGCAAGTTTGAAGTTCAACGCTGAGACCAACATTAACACGCTCGCGATTAAGGCCGACGGAGAAGCGCGGAACGTTTCACTCACTGAGATTGGCCGAATGTTCGCTCCTGATTACGGGCTTAAAGGTGAGAACGGGAATTTGAGATTTGACGTTGACACGATAATTAACAGCAATAATCCTATGGAAATTCTGAGCAACACACGTGCTGACGTGAACGCAGATATTCCATCGTTGACGGCAATGAACATGAACGTTCTGCAAAATCTTAATGCTCACGTAAAACTTTCTCCCAATGATGTACCGAAAATCTCACTTGGAGGCCGGGCATTCGGAGGAAAATTATTCGCACGAGCTGAAACACCGCAGGATGACGACGGAAATATCAAGCCTCAAGCTGTCGTCTCAATCGTAAATCTGGATATTAACACGCTGATAAAAACTTTCCCGGAACTGGCAAAATCCCTGAAAAGTCCATCAGGAAAACTCACAGCTACAGCGAGAATTTCGGACAAGCTCAAGACTTACGCCAAAATCACGTCGGATAAGCTCAGCCTTTCTGGTTACACGCTCAATAATCTCCAAGCCGAAATGAATTACAATCACGAGAAATCCCACGTTGACGGGAAAATCAAATCCGGAAAGTTCAGTGCAATGGGTTATAATCTGGAAAATATTCTTGCTGATGTGAACTATGACGTAAAGAAGAATTACGCTGAACTTGAAAAGTTTTCGGCCAATTTTGGAAAAGGAAAAATCACGGCTTCAGGCAATACCAATCTCAAAAATTCTGATTTCACGTTCAAGGCTGACGGTGCAAATTTGGAGCTTAAGAATATTCCAGCGGCGAAAGCTGTAACGGGAATTTACAACTTGACGGCCCGAGCTTCAGGACGATACACCGACATGAACACGATTAAGGCTGAAGCTGTCTTACATGCCAAGAATGCCGGCTATTCAGGACTTACGATAGGGAATATTGACCTGCCAATAAACTTTGCCAACAACATCGTAAATATTCCGAGTGCAAAGGCTTCACTTCCTGGCGGTTCTCTCAATTTCAAGGGGAATATCAACATCAAAAACGCGTCCAATCCCAATTTAGACATTCTCGCGTCAACACAAGGCTTAAATCTCGCGCAAGTCATGAAACAGTTCAACGTTCAGAACTCATCAATGCCGATTTCCGGACAACTTAAGGGGAATATTTACGTCAAAGGTCCACTCCAGACGGCTAATGTTAACGCGAATTTACAGGCCTCGAACGTTAAAGCCGGAGAACTTGTGAAAATCCCTAATGCCGAACTTGAAGCCAACGGGAATATGCAAAAAGTTAATATCAAGAAGCTCAGCATGAAGATTAACAGTGCTGACGTTAAGGGTTTTGGGAGCATGAAGATTAACGCGAAAAATTTTATGAACTCAGCGATTGACTTTGACGCGGGAATTGGGGGATTAAACCTTAAGCAATTATTAGCCTCACTTAACGTTAAATATCCTGTAAGCGGAATAATCCGAGCGAGCGTGAAAGCCTCCGGAATGTTATCAAAGCCTGCAGTTGACGTAAAACTTAACCGGCCAATTACTTATAACAACAAGATAGATATTCACGACATTGCGGCAAAATTAAGGACGCTTGGGACAAATCATTATGCGGCAAATTTGAGCGCGCGAGTTGAGAAATTCAAGCCTGAAGTTGATATTGACTTGAGAAAGCAGGGCGAGTTCTGGGCATATAAACTTGACACAAAGCCATTGGACATTAACAGCGCGATAGAAACGCAAATGCCCTCATTTTCCGGGATTGCGAAGGGATTTGCGACAGTGAGCGTTCAAGGGAACACGAAGCCTAATTCAGCGATAAATATTTTGGCGAAATCGAAGCGAGTAAAAATTATTGACAAGATAGACATTGAGAAAATCTCACTGCCTGTTGTTGTAAATCTTGCGAACAATAAAATTGAGATGAAGAAAGGTTCTGCGCAAGTTTCGAACGGACAAGTAAATTCTGCCTTCAACTATGACATGAGTAAATCAAAATGGGACGGCAAAGTAGATATTTCACACTTGAACTTTGGGAAATTGGCCGCGCCGTTTATGCCTGAAGGTGAACTAGTCGGCTCAGTTGACGCGAAAATCACCATGAAGGGAAGCAATAACGTAATGGCCTTGAGTTTTGCTAACGGGAAATTCACAACGACGCCGGGATATTTGCACAAGATGAGCATGATTGACAAGATAAGCCCGACGAAGAGAATTAGTTTTGAGAAGATTGCGGGTTCATTTTTCTGGAACGGGACAGATTTATTCTTAAATCCTGGAACTGGAGCGACGGCCGGACCTGGTGAGCCGCTTTATCGCTATTTCACGGTTAATGGCTCAGCTGGACTTTCTGGCAAGGGCTTAAAACTTTTATTCGACGGGAGATTTGACGTGAAAGTTCTCGACCAATTTTTAGGCGCGATGAAGGGCGTATTTCAGTACGTGACTGGAAGTATTTTCCGGGATATCTTCAAGGACACTGCGGCCAGGATTGCTGGTATTAAACGCCGGGACTTTCAGAATGTTTCATTTACGCTGGCTAATTCGTGGCAGGAGTTGAGATTGCTGAACTTGAAGATTACGAAGCCGATTGAGGACTTTTTGCCGATTGACCTTCTCAACAAGGACGAGGAGACACAGAAGACTGATACACAGTTCAAGTTTGGTGTGAAAATTCCGGTTGGCAAGGGCGAGAAAAGCGTTGAGGATGAGAGTGCTGAAGACCAGTTGAAGCAGCAATTGCTCGATAACCTGTTTAATCTCGACTGGTAAAAAAATTTTCCCCCATGCTCATCATGAACAAGGGGGATTACTTTATTCATTACACGTTAAAGCGAATTTCTATCATGTCGCCGTCTTTCACAAGATATTCCTTGCCTTCGAGCCTGAGAACTCCTTTTTCGCGGCATTGAGCAATTGAGGCGTTATTAGCGATAAAGTCATCGTAAGCGACAACTTGAGCGCGTATAAATCCTCGTGCTAAGTCAGAGTGAATTGTTCCGGCGGCGTCGACAGCGTTTGAGCCGTCTTTAAGCGTCCAAGCTCTGACCTCATCAGTTCCGGACGTGAAGAACGAGATTAACCCTAAAAGTTTATATGCTTCATGAATTAACCTGTCGCGTCCCGGTTCAGAAATTGCCAAGTCCTTCATAAATTCTTCTCTATCTTCGGGTTCAAGCTGTTCAAGTTCCATTTCAGTTGAGCCATAAACTTTTACGCATTTCAGGCCTTTATTATTCATTTCGGCTTCAAGCTCTGCGATTTCGGGAATATTTCCTGTTTGAGTGTCATCGAGATTTAACACGACGAGTTCAGGTTTGAGAGTGAGAAACGCAAAACCTGATAACGTCCTCTTCTGTTCATCGTTAAGAGAAAATTCACGAAGGGGCTTTTCGTCGAGCAAATGAGCCTCTAACTCCTTCAACAATGAAAGCTCTGCACTCTCAGCAGGAGTTAATTTTTTCTTGGCTAATTTCTCATCAAGACGCGCTAAACGATTGCTGATAACTCCTAAATCTCGATAAATCAATTCGGCCTCGACAATTCGCCAGTCTCGTAAAGGGTTAATCGAGTTCTCAGGATGAGGCACTGACGAGTTCTTGAACACGCGTATAACGTGCAACAATGCTTCACTTTCAGCGACGAACGACAAGAAAGAATTTCCAAGTCCCGCACCTTTTCCGGCATTTTTCGAGAGACCGGCCAAGTCTACGAACTCGACATCAGCGGGTTTCTCACTTTTAGGCTTGAAAATCTCGACGAGCTTATCAAACCTTTTGTCAGGAACGCTCACTAATGCTCTATTCGGTTCAGTTTTGCCGCCTGCATAGGGTTTAACTTCGGCTCCTGCTCTGGTAATCACGTTAAACACTGTAGATTTTCCGGATAATGGCAGGCCTACAATTCCACATTTAAGCATAATTTTTTCTCCTTAATTTTCGCGAATTGACACGGGCATATTTTTATAGGCAAATTGCTTTAATTCAGCGATATCGTCATTTTGCAATCTTATACAGCCTTCTGTTGCGTTAGTTCCGAGCGAGTTCGGGTCATGAGTTCCGTGAATGCCGATACCCTTCCAGCCTTTAGCGTCAAGCCTCAAGAACCACGGGCCGTAAGCTCCTTTGATTACTCCTTTGCCGTCTCTGAAATTATGCGACCAAGTTGAAGCGTTCTCAATCGATACAATTTTGAAATCTCCGGTTGGTGTACGATTATCGCCGACCCTTTGTTTATCGCCTGGATTTTTGCCGACAGCTATCGGGTAAACTTTCACGAGTTCATCACCTTTGAATAGCGAGAGCGTGTATTCTGACTTGTTAATCTGAATATGATATTTCCCGTTATTAAGCGATTTTTGGGGTGTTGCAGATTTCGGAATATTAGGAGTTTTGATTATCATTCCCTCGTCAGAATTTCTGTCTCGTGATAAAAGTATCTCATAATCTTTATACGTCCTAGCTGCCTGTGTTGTCCCCTGTTTGTTGAGAGGAATTATTATCTGCTGAGTTTTCGCAAAATTAACCGGCGGTGCGCTTTCAGGTTCATCAACTTCGATTAATTTTGCCGTGACAACATTATTTTCTGCTTTAGCTCCGGCTTCAGAACGCGGCATGTTGTTAATGCTTGAATAAACTCCGGCCCCGACGATTAAAGCGAGTGTCCAAAAGAAACTTTTTAGTAACGGATGCATTCTCTTCTTAACCGCCCATTTTCCGCCGCCCTTGTCAATCCAAACTGTACGGAGCGTAAATAAATCATTCAGAAATTCGCGCAAATTATTAATATTCATGGCTGATTTTCTCCTGTTTAAGCTAAAAATTTTTCGTGTCCATCAAATATTAGCGCACGCACCGAAAAAATCAAGAATTTATTTCTCGTCAGGTTCAGCACGTCTAGCTAAAAATTTCTCAATCTCACTGAGTTTTGCACGTTCACCGAACAATAATAAAGTGTCGTCGCGTTCTAAGACAGTTCCGCCCTTAGGTATCAAGAATTTATTTCCCCTGTTAATCAGCAAAATTGTAACGCCTTCAGGAAATCCCAGCTCACTAACTCTATGACCGATTATTGCCGCGTCAGGTAATAAATATACTTCTCGTGTTTCTTCAGTTCCTGAGCCTGGAGTGATGTCGAATGCGAGCGTCCACGTCTTAGCTTCTCGAACTTCCGCATCAAGTCCGAGTAATTTTGCGGCTTTAGCTAAAGTTTTTCCCTGTATCATTACGGAAGTCAGCACGACGAAGAATATCACGTTGAACATGTATTTTGCTTGCGGGTGTCCTTCGGTCAACGGGTAAGTCGCAAGAATAATCGGCACGGCTCCGCGTAATCCTGTCCAGCTCACGAATAATTTTTCACGGAAATTAAATTGGCTAAAATTCGTACAGATAAATACGGCAATCGGCCGGGCTATGAACATAAGGCAAAAAGAAATTACCATTCCGACGGTTATAATCGAAGTGTTAATAATTTCGCTGGGAGTTACGAGCAATCCCAAGACTAGGAACATTACGATTTGCATTAACCAAGCAAAGCCCTCATGAAAGCGTTGAAGACTGTATTTATAGAGAAAATCTCCTCCGCCCATGACTATACCGCAAACGTAGACAGCAAGATAACCATTGCCGTAAACAGTCTCAGTAAGTCCGAAAGTTGCCATAACGATTGAAATTCCCCAGACCGGATAAAGCGCTTCGTTGGAAACCCGCAATCTCTGTATCAAATTACAAGCTAATCTTCCCATTATGAAACCCATTGCTCCGCCGGCCGCCATTTGAACGACAAATTTTATCGCTAATTCCGTAACTGGAACGTCAGGTGTCTTTAACCAGGTTATAGCCGTAATCGTTAAGAATACTGCCATCGGGTCATTGCTTCCGCTTTCAAACTCTAACAACGGCTTCAAATCTCCTTTAACGCCGACTTTCTGAGTTCGCAATATCGAGAAGACTGCGGCGGCATCAGTTGATGAGATTATTGAACCGAGTAAGAACGCGTCTTTATAGTCAAATTGCGGGAGCATAGCTAACGGAATGGCCATTGCTACAGCCGTCAAGAAAACTCCCAGCGTCGAGAGAACTACACCTTGAGTGATAATTGGCCTAATATCGCTCCACTTAGTCTGAAAGCCTCCCGAAAAAAGTATGAAGGCCAATGCAAACGTACCGACTTGATTAGCCGCATTAGCGTCAGAAAAGTTCAAGCCTCCGGGACCGTCAACTCCTGCTAACATTCCAATTCCTAAGAATAAAATCAACGCAGGGACTTTAATTTTCTCGGATAATGCTCCTGCTACAAGGCTCATGAAGAATAATAATCCGGCAACAAGAAAGGGATTAATAAATTGCAGCAAAGTTATATTACCTCCTTTTGAATTATGAAGAATGAAAGTTTTTGTGAATTATACAGGAAAAAAAAGAAGCTCCCCTGAAAAATTATCAGAGAAGCTCAATGTGTATAAATTTGAAAGAGTGCTTTATCTTTTGCGTGCAATTAACGGGATTAAGGCTAACAGCATGAACGGAGAAAAGATTTCACAACCGCCGGAAGGTGAGCCGAGAGACCCAACAATATCATTGCTTTTAGTCTCATCTTTATTGTCGTCTTTCTTGTCGTCGTCTTTTTTGTCGTCGTCTTTTTTGCCGTCACCGTCGTTATTATCATCGTCTTTTTTGTCTTCAAAAGCCTCGAAGTAAACGGCCGCTTTAATATGATTATCCTTCACGCCGTCAGCAATCAGAGTTTCGCCCTCGTCGGAAAGCGCGTATTCTCCTTCAGTGATAGTTCCTACGTTGCAGTCAGCTAACATTGTGCCGTAATAGACCATAATATTATTGTCATCCGAAATAATCATGCCTGCGCCGGTAAATTCTGAGATGTCGCGTTTTGTTCCGTCAGCACGAATATTCACGACTTTTAAGCCGAGTTCTTTTAACGATGAGAGATTAGGAAACTCTTTATAGCCGCTCTCTCCTGCTGGCATTGCGTTAACGGTTGAATAAACTTTTGAGTAGCGCTCGCCTAAATTACTTGGAGTGAGATAAATGATTTTCCCGAAGCCTACGATTGCATGTTTATCCGCCGAAACTCCTTCTAAGATAATATCAAAGCTGATGCCTGAACCAGCAACTTCATTTTCTCCAGCTGAATAAACCGCCGAATAATTTTTTTTTACGTCCGTATAATCCGAAGCGTTCACGAAATTATTATCTTTCAAAGCCGCGTCCGTAGCGTCAGAAACTCCGACGGGTGTGAGCAGAAAATTTACACTTCCCAAGTTATTATCGGGCGACATGATTAAATTCGTAGCGTCAACCGTGTAAACGTTGAAAGTTGTGCTGATGTCAACATATTTTTCTGAGCTGAACACGACCGTGTAACTTCCTGCCGCGACTGGTCCTGTTAACGTGAGAGTGTTATTAGCGTACGTGTAATCAGTAATCGGCGTTCTGTTTCTTCCGCTTCCCATGTAGACGCTTGAAGGTGAATACGTTGCTCCGGCCGGGACATTCGCGAAATTAAGACTTACGGCGATATTGCCTCCCTCTGTGAGATATGCGCTTGTGCCAGAAGGATATACGGCTTTTACGGTTGCTGTCGTCTGATTTTTCACGAAGAGATTTAAGTTGTCGAACACGATATCAGGCCTGTTTTTCAGCATGTAAGTAATTTTCGTAATTGTCTTGCCTTCGAGGTCTTTCGTGTATTCATAGAAGCGTTGAGTTCCGAGACCATGAGGCTCTGTGTAATTCGCGTTAATCGTGAAGGCCATATCCGTGTTGCTCCATAAGTTATTGTCATGACGAAGGCCGTAAACTTTTCCGTCAGAAGTCTCAAGCAATCCGCCCAGATAATAATCACAGTATCTATTAGCGCTTCCAATTTCGATTTCAGCTCCTGACACGCTCAAAACGTAATGTCCCCAAGTTGCACTTGCTCCGCTGGCGAGAGTAACTGTTGCTCCGGTAGGCTTGCTCTCTTGAGTAATCATTTTTCCGAATGAACCGTCAGCATTGGCCTCTTTGTACTCGGTGAATGCAGTCTCAGTGAAAGTAAAGCGTGGATTGTCCTTTAACGTCTCGTAAACTGCGTCGGTCATATGAACTTGTACAGCTTTTTCACCAGAGATAACCGTTCCGACCTTGTCAATTGACTGGCCCCATAATAACGGGAAACGTCCAAGTCCGTTAGTCGTCGGAGTACTGATTGCGTCAAGTCCGTCGGCTTTGAGCTGAGCGGCTGTCGAGTTCGTCTCACCTGCATAAAATTCTGCCCATGAC